>ULQP01019629.1_pt1 | contig 18338 bp, 20 predicted proteins | sample 1954571 | NCBI WGS metagenome assembly ULQP01 (sample SAMEA4835657, study PRJEB28245) | human gut metagenome | biome: gut microbiome; material: fecal sample | place: Denmark | collected 2008 | reverse complement strand
AATATTATTATTGAAAATAAACATATTATGTGCTAAATTAAAATATAATCTATATAATTTAATAAATTTTCGGAGTTTAAAATGGGTAAAAGAATAGCACTTTGGGATAATCTGAAATTATTTTTAATTTTTTTGGTTGTGCTTGGCCATTTGACCTTGCAATATTTTTGTTCAAGCCAAATGTTTTGTACTGTGACTATGGTAATTTATACTTTTCATATGCCTGCATTTGTGTTTATAAGCGGCCTTTTTTCAAAAAAAGCTATTAACGGTGAAACACCGCCTGTTAAGCGTTCATTTTCGTTTATAACGGTTTATTTATTTGTAAGAGTATTAAATTATTTATCAAATATTATTTTTGGCGTTCATTCTTATTTTAGTATTTTTTCATCTAAAGATATACCGTGGTATATGATGGCTATGGCTTTATGGTATATGATAACTTGGGCAGTCAGAAAAATTGATGCCAAGTATGTGCTTGTTACAAGCATAGTTATGGGTTGTTTTATAGGGTATATGAGCGGGGATGCAGACTTTTTATGTATTATGCGTTTAATAACTTTCTTCCCGTTTTTCTATATAGGTTATTTGCTTGACTTGGATGATGTAAACAAAATAACTTCAACTAAAAAAGCTAAAATATTTTCCGCTGCTTTTTTTATCGCTTTTGTTATTATAGTGACAGTAACTATTGATAAAACAAAAGAGCTTTTCCCGCTTTTAAGCGGCAGAAGAAGATTTTTTGCACTTGAAGATAATATTGAAGATTATGGTTGTCTTCTTCGCCTGGCATATTATGTGATAGTATCATTACTTATTTTTTCTATTATATCTCTTTGCCCGAGAAAAGAATTTAAGTTTACGGCGGCAGGTAAAAAGACACTTCAAATTTATGTTTATCACCGTCCGCTTTTATATATAATGAAAAATGCAGGGCTTTTTTATCTTGTTAAGCAAGTAGGTGCAGGCTGGGAATGGATTGCCATTGCAATTGTGTTGCTTCTAACCGCATTATTATGCTTTGATTTTTGGCGAAAGCCGCTTGATTTTATTATGAACCCAAAATTGAAAGGAGAAAAATATGCAACTGCCAAATGACCTGGTAATGCTTATGAGCGTGATAAATCTTAAACTTCGTGATTTTTATTCAAATCTGGATGCTTTGTGCGATGATATGAATATTGATAAAGAGGAATTGTGTGAAAAGCTTGCTTGTGCAGGGTTTAAATATGACGAAAAACAAAATATGTTCTTTTAATGAAATCAGCCATAATTTTATTGTGGCTGAATTTTTTTGCAAAAAAGTGTTGACATTTAGAAATTTATGTGTATAATGAGAATTGTAATCAATACAAAGTAACAATGATTACAATGTGCTTGAAGGGAAGTGAGTATTTGCAAACTAAAGAAATTACAGAGCTTTTTAAACAAAAAGGTATTAAAGCCACTGCACAAAGAATCGCGGTTTATAAATATCTTTATGAAAACAGAATTCATCCTGATGTTGATACTGTTTATAAAAATTTGGTTGAGGATAATCCGTCTTTTTCAAAAACTACTGTTTACAATTGTTTGCAGACGCTTGCTGATTGCGGGCTTATAATTCCGGTTATGATTGAAAGCGAGAAAATCAGATATGATGCAAACCCAAATTTTCATTCGCATTTTAAATGCAGATGTTGCGGCGGAATATTTGATTTTACCTGCAAAGTAAATGATATTGAGGGATTAGACGGCTTTGATGTAGAGCATAGGGATGTATATTTCAGCGGAATATGCAAAAATTGTAAAAGTAAAAATTAAAAAAATTTAAATTTAAAGGAGTAATTTATTATGGCAAAGAAGTATTATTGTCCGGTATGCGGATACGAAAGTGATGAACCTATTGATGTTTGCCCGGTTTGCGGTGCAAAAATGGCAGTCAGAGAAGAGGGTGAAACCTCATGGGCTGCTGAGCATAAGGTAGGTATTATTGACGGTGTAAGCGAAGAAATCGTACAGGGCCTTCGTGAAAACTTCCAGGGTGAATGCACAGAAGTAGGTATGTATCTTGCAATGGCAAGAGTTGCACATAGAGAGGGATACCCTGAAATCGGTCTTTATTGGGAAAAGGCAGCTTATGAAGAAGCTGACCATGCATCAAGATTTGCAGAAATGCTTGGTGAAGTTGTAACAGATTCAACAAAGAAAAATCTTGAAATGAGAGCTGCGGCAGAAAACGGTGCAACTCTCGGTAAAACACAGCTTGCAAAGCTTGCTAAAGAACAGGGTCTTGATGCAATCCACGATGCTGTACATGAAATGGCAAGGGACGAAGCAAGACATGGCAAGGCATTCGAGGGACTTCTTAAAAGATATTTCGCATAAGAAAAGAATAAAAAGCGGACGCAAGTCCGCTTTTTTGTTTGTGCTTCGTCCCTTGCCACGAGGCGCGCTTTAGCCACTTTATCGACAGTCTGAAGCGGGCGTAAGTCCGCTTTTTGTTTGTGCTTCGTCCCTTTCACTAAATAGCGTAATGAGTAAAAGTGTACCAAAACAGACTCGTGTCTAATATAATGCGCGTTTTTGTCAAGAAAAATGGTGAAATTTTGTGTAATCGGTATAATTATTACAAAAAGGTTACAAATTTGTTGTAAAATATTGCCATAGATTACAAAATGTAATTTATGATAGAATGTCTCCGTTGCTTACAAAAGGAGGCGTTATATTGGCAAAAATACTGAAAAATGGTATTCTTTCAGTTATTATGACGATGGTTATATTAACTCTTTCACCACTTACAGCATTTTCACAAGAATACGAACCAAGACTTACAGCTCCGCAAGGCGAGCCGTATTACACAAGCAAATTAAATGTATATTCACAAACAGGATACGGTATGCCAAACTGTGTCGCATACGCTTACGGCAGGCTATATGAACTAAACGGTGAAGCACCGAAGCTTAACCGAGGTGATGCAGGCCAATGGTGGTTTATGAATAAGAGAAATAATTATTATGACTATGGCAATGAAGCAAAATTGGGTGCGGTTGCCTGCTGGTCAAACCATGTGGCAATTGTAGAAAAAATAAATGATGACGAAAGTGTGACAATATCCGAGTCACATTGGGGCGGGAATTATTTTAATACTAAAACATATTATAATATAAATTCGCACTACGGTCAGCAGTTTTACGGATACATATATGTATATAATAATGATGACGCTGATGCAGAAGAAACTGCCGAATTATATAATTTTCAAGATAACGGTCATTTTAAACCGCAGGAAAAAACAGCGTTTACCGCACTTGAATTTAAACAGAGCGATAATGTAATAATGAATCCGCAAAATAACTTTATAATTAACAGCGATAATATGTAAAAAACCGGCTATGAATTTGGTTCATAGCCGGTTTTTAATGTTTGATTTTAAATTATTCTTCCCATTTCATAATGGTTTTGCCAAAAGATTTTTGTGTATCTTTTTCAAAAGCGTTCTTTATATCGGTTGTAGTACGAACTGTGTTAACAGAGCTGATAAGATTACCGAGATAATCAATTATTTCAGGGTGCTTTTTGTACATTTCGACTGTTTTTGCAAAGTCTTTAACACCGCTTCTTGACGAGCCAAATACGCGAAGTCCTTTTTCAAGAATCATTCTTGTGTTAATAGGAACAGGATATTCGCTTACACCTAAAATTGATATTGTGCCTTCAGGTTTAATAAGGCCGATGATTTGCTCAATTGCAATCGGACTTCCGTTTCCGCCTACACATTCAAATGCGTGGTCGGTTGTAAAACCGTCGGGTACTTCATTAACAAGATGTGTTTCATCCGCAAATGTGAAATCGGCAAGCTTGTTTGCGTCTGTGCCGAATACAACGATTTTTGATTTAGGAAAATGATATTTTAAAAATAACGATGTGATGTAACCGAGATTACCGTCACCCCATACAGAAACAGTATCTCTTCTGTTATGAGCGATTTTATCAAATCTTGAAATTGCGTGTACGGAAACTGAAACAATTTCTGTAAATGCAGCAACAGTCATATCAATATCATCTGGAAGCTTAACAAGCCTTTTAGGTGATATTTCAACAAATTCCTGCAAAAAACCGTCCATTGATGAACCGCAGAACTTTGAAGAACGAAGGTAGTTTTCTGCAATGTAGTCATCTGTTTCAACGGGTGCGTTAGGCACCATTACAACCTTATCTCCCGGCTTGAATGTGTTTGTCGGGTCAAAAAATACTTCGCCGACACCTTCGTGAATTAAAGCCATAGGTAATTTTTCGGCAAGTACCTTTGCATCACGGGTGCCGAGGTAATATCTCATATCGGCATTGCAGATAGATAAATAAGTTGGTCTGACTATTGCGTTTTCACCAAAAAGCTCAATATCTTCAAATGCAATTTCAAATCTTCTCGGTGCAACAAGTCTGTAAATTGTGTTAATCATCGCTTTCGTCCTCCAACAAAGACTTGGCTACCTTAAGGTCATAAGGATAGGTTATTTTCATATTATAAGTTTCGCCTTGAACAAGGGCAACTTTTTCACCTTTGATTACAAAAATCTTTGCGGCGTCAGTCAAAATGTCCTTTTCGTCAGCCGTAAGTGAATTATAAATATTTTTGAGCTTAAGAGCGTTGAATGACTGCGGTGTTTGGCCCTGATACATTTTGCTTCTGTCAGGAATTGAGCTGATGATTTCATTATCGGCAGATTCAACAATAGTGTCGGTAGCAGGTACAACTGTGTCGCATGCACCATACTGCTTTGCAAATTCAATGTTTTCTTCAATAATTCTGTTTGTAACAAAAGGTCGTACACTGTCGTGAGTTACAATTATTGTATCATCATTGAGGTTGCCCTCACTTTCGATAAATTTAATTGCATTCATAATAGTTTCATTTCTAGTGTCGCCGCCTTCAATTACAGCTATTTTGTTGCTTGCAGGAGCAATATGCTTATCAATAAGATTTTTGGTATGCTCAACCCATTGCTTTGGGCAAAGAACAATTATTTTTTCAAATTGAGGTACAGCAAAGAACTTTTCAATTGTGTATACAATAATAGGCTTGTCTTTAACTGTAAGATACTGCTTCGGCTTGTCACCGCCCATTCTTGAGCCGATACCGCCTGCTAATATTACTGCGTAAACCATAAATTTTAACTCCTTTTATATTTCATAATTATATTATATATCTAAATTTTTTAAAATCAAGTCTGCAACTCGTTTGCTTGATTTACCGTCAAGGTCATCAAAAAACTTGTTTTTAAATCCGTTGACTTTTTCACTTTCAAAATCTTTTGCGTTAATGCAATTGATAAGTTCATTTTCGCTAAAAACAATTTTGCCGGGAACAAAACCTTCAAAATCGTAATAAAAATCCCTGCTTGCAATGTAATCATATAAATCAAATGCATAAAACATCATAGGAATATTGAGAAGCGAAGCTTCAAATATAACACTTGAATAATCTGTTACAAGCAAATCGGTAACAAATAAAAGGTCGTTTAGCTCGTCATCTTCACTCATATCTATAATTACATCACTGTATTGATTAGGTATTTCAAATCTTTCTTTGCAAAACGGATGAAGCTTAATTAAAATTGCATATTCGCCGCCTAATCCTTCGTATGCTTTTTCAATATCAAATGCATCAATAGGGTAAAACGCACTCATTTGCCCATTGCCTCTGAAAGTAGGGGCAAAAAGTAATATTTTTTTATTTTTAAGTTGTGGGTATCTTTCATAAAATGATGTGCGAACTTTATTTGCGTATTCTTCATCCATAAATATATCGGTTCTCGGAATACCTGTTGCTACGACATTTTCATCACTTAAACCAAAGCCCTCTGCATAGTGCTTTGCAATTTCTTGTGAACTTACTATTGCATAGTCATACATTCTGTGGTTAGGGTCGGTTTGCTTTGGGCCGCCCTTTTTGCCCAGGCGGGTAAAGCCGAAAGTTTTAAATGCGCCGCAAGCGTGCCATAATTGGAAAAGTTTTACATCCTCACGCTTGGTAACCAAGTTCAGCAACCTGAAATAATCATCAACTATTACAACTTTAGATGTTGCATAAAGTTTAAGAAATTTAATTACATTTTTTATTTTTCTGTGGCCTGCCGGGTCTGAAAACATAAGAAATTTAAACTCAATATCTTTGCGGTCTTTAATTAAATTGTAAACATATTCGGGGTTGCCGCCTATTTCATCTCTTCTGCCGGACATAAATGCAATTTGATTTTTAACAATAGGTTTTTTTGATAGGAATTTATAATAAATTCTGGCAAGTTCGTAAATCGGCCTGCGTATGTTTTCAAAAAATAAATCTCTTTTAAAGCTTGTTTTCATAAAAGATGAAACATTAACTTTAATTTGAACAAATATATTTTTTGCAAGCGAGTCGATTGATTGCGTTTTTCTTCTCGGTAAAATATCTAATGCGGCTAAAAATCCATCAATAATAAAGTAAGGGAGCAAAACAATGCTTAAAACAATTCTTAAGATAAAGAAAATAAATCTTATAAGAGGAATAATGACTACACTTTTTTTAATAAAGCTCTCATTATATTTATTTTCCGGTATTTGATGAATAATAAATTGATTGTTTTCGCAGTCAAAATCAAAAGAATAAGAGTTTTTTAATTTCTTTCTGTCATTATCAAATTCGCTTTCATCAGAAAATACGGTTACACCGTCAAAACATTCATATTCAATATATTTTTCATCAAGTTCAATATTGCTGTTTTCAGTTAAAACATTGGTGGAAACAGTGAACGGTATGCCGATAACTTCATTGTCACCGTAATAAAAATCAATTCTGACTTTTATATCATCGTTGCAGTTATAATTATAATATATTTCATCAAGAAAAAATGAGTATGTACAAACAATTATGCAGGAATCACTTTGCTTTTGCCTAAAATAGTTGGTTACGAGAAACGGCAAGCGCCTTGTTTTTCCGTTACATTCAAATATTATTTTTGCTTTTGGTGATGTAACATCAATATCAAACGGACAACTGATTGAAACAGAAAGGTTAAGTTTGTTTTTTTCAATATTCATTTTGTTGATTATCATTTTGCAATCAAACATTCTTTTCTAATAACTCCTTTGTAAATTCAACAACATTTTTTGTAGCCCGGCCCGTCTTTTCCCCAAAATATCTTTGCCTAAATGGCTTAACAAGCTCTTTTTTATAATCGTTGCAATTGATTGAATCAATCATTTCTGCGGTGTTTAAAACAATTTTGCCCGGAACAAAAGTTGAAAAGTTGCAATAAAAATCTCTGTCACGGCTGTATTCATTAAGGTCAAATGCATAAAACAGCATAGGTACATCTACTATTGAAGCTTCAAAAATAACACTCGAATAATCTGTTACAAGCAAATCGGTAACAAATAATAAATCGTTGATGTCATACTCTGATGTGAAATCAATAAGCCTGCTTTTATATTTATCACTGCAATTTGGGCGTTCTTGAAGATAAGGGTGCATTTTAACCGCAATTACCCAATCTTCCTCGATTGAATCGAAAATTTTATCTGCTTCAAATTTTTCAATAGGGTAGGAGCAGTTGCCCATACCGCCACCGCGAAATGTCGGCGCAAAAAGAAGTATTCTTTTGCCTTTAAGTTCAGGATTATCTTTATAAAAGTTTTTAACAAATCTTTTTTTGTAACTTTCGTTTTCAAGCACATCACAGCGCGGTGAACCAAGCGGTATAACCTTTTCCATAGCTACACCGAAGCCTTCGGCATAATACGGAATAACCTCATTTGAACTTACAATAACATAATCGTATTGCCTGTGGTTCGGCGAGCTTTGGCGAAGATAACTGTCACGCCCAAGCCTTGAAAAGCCAAAAGTTTTAAACGCACCGCACGCGTGCCAAAGCTGAATGAGTTTAACATCATCTTTCTTTTTTATATAAGAAAGGAAGTGATAGTAATCATCAACAAATACTACCGAACTTGTAGCATAAAGCTTGAAAAATTTGAATAGGTTAGGCAAATTATCTTTAAGTCCGCCTTTTTTGCAAAGTACCGTTATATCAACATTATCAAGCTTAGTCATTTCAAAAAATACAGCTTTAATGTTGCCTGTCAGCCTGTCAGCCCTGTTAGATAAAAATGTCACCTTATTTGGCTGAACTTTCATTCTTCTGTATGGTAAAAAAAGAACTGACATCAAAAGCGTGAATATCATTTTCGATTTTTCTCTTCTGCTGCTTGAAAAAAAGCGCGTCAAAGCACGTTTCTTTTTTATAGGAATAGTCAATTCGTTTTCCGGCTTAACTATTATGTTTTCCCCGTTTCCGTCACTGAAAAGAAAATCAACTTTAACATTTTTACTGCTGTTATCATTATAAAATAAAAACGGTGTGTCGAATATACCGATAGCAACAGCCTTGTTGTCACTGCAGGATTTTAAATCCATCGGTAAAATTCTGTTATCGCTTTCACTGTAAAAGCAAGCTGAAATTCGCGGATAGTAAAGCTTTTGGTTTCCCTCAAGCTCTATCGTGAGTTCAACATAATTGTTCGTCACATTCAAATTGACTATGTTAACTTTATAGTCACCCATATAATACCCTCGTATAATACCCAAATAATCACCGTAATTGCCGATAGGCACAATATTACAGTTTAATAGTTATATAATATCACAATAATCAAAACTTGTCTATACTGATAATATTATAAATATCGTAATTTTATTACATATATAAAAAATAAAACCGTCTTAATGACGGTTTTGTTTAGTAAATATCTCTTGATATATCGTTTCGTATTCTTTCGCTGTTTTTCTTAAGCGTGTTCAGCACTTTTACAAATGTGCAAAATTCATCATCACTTAAATTGCTTGCCAAATCGTAGAAAAAATGGGCGATTTCTTTTGAGCAAGCCTCGTTAATCATTTTTGCTTTTTGAGTAGGTACGACTTTTTTTAACCTTGCGTCTATAATAACGCTCTTTCGTTCAATAAGTTCCTCTTTTTCAAGTTCTTTAAGAATAGTTGAAACTGTGGAGCGGCTTAAGTCGAATTCACGCTCAATATCCCTTTGAAAGATATTTTTATCTTCGTTTTCACAAAGGTATGATATTATGTATCCGTTAGATGCGCCAAAGGCATTTGAATATATTTTCTTTTGAAGCTCTGTTCTGCGATGATTATAAAAATTGGCTACCGCAGTTAAGTTTGAGCCGATTTGGTTAACATTAAATTCGTCCATTTCTTTCCTCCCGAATCCTAACGCAGATATTTTAATACAAAATAATTTTTATATCAATAGGCTAATTATAAACTTTTGCTAAAATATAGAAAAGTTATTAAATTTTTTTATTCGCGTTGACAATTATACTGTTTGTTGATATACTTATTGAGTAGAAATATGTCGATTTATTTTGAAGGTGTAAATTATGAATAAAAATAAAGTTCATGTAAAAATAGGCGGTGCAAGCTATACAATCGTAACTGAAGATGAAGCCGAATATGTTGAAACTCTTGCTGATGAAATCAGCGAAAATATGAGGGCTATCATCAATTCAAATCCATCTCTTTCTATGACTCAGGCGGCTGTTCTTGTTGCCCTTGATAATGCTGATGCAAGCAAAAAAGCTACTGCTTCAGCTGATAATCTTCGCGCGCAGATTAAAGATTATCTTGAAGACAGCGCAAGAGCAAGAATGGAAGTTGATGTTGCAAGGCGTGAAGTGGAACGCCTTAACCGCGAAATCAGCGAATTAAGGGAAAAACTTGCAAACAAATAATTTTGAATGAGAGATAATATGAAATTTGAAATTTTGGCTCCTGCGGGAAGTATGGAGTCGCTTATTGCCGGTGTGCGTAGCGGTGCAAATGCGGTTTATCTTGGGGGTAAATCGTTTAACGCCAGACGCAATGCCGGCAATTTTGATAATGAGGAACTGAAAAAAGCAGTTGAATATTGCCACTGCCGTGATGTTAAAGTTTATTTGACGCTTAATATTCTTGTTCGTGATGATGAGATGAGAGAGGCTTATGATACTGTAAAAGACGCGCTTTTATGCGGTGTTGATGCTTTCATCATTCAGGATATAGGCGTTGCAAAAATGATTAGGGAGCATTTTCCGAGCGCAAGGCTGCACGGTTCAACTCAAATGACGGTGATGACGCCGAGCGGCGCAAAGGCGGTTAAAGATATGGGCTTTTCCCGTGTTGTATTGCCAAGAGAAATGAGCTTAAAAGAAATTAAAGAAATAAGGGAAAGTACCGATTTGGAACTTGAACTTTTTGTTCACGGGGCACTTTGTATGTCTGTATCCGGGCAGTGCTATCTTTCTTCAATGATTGGTTCAAGAAGCGGAAACAGGGGACTTTGCGCCCAACCGTGCCGCTTGCCTTTTACAGCCGGCGGTGATACTGCCTGTGCACTTTCATTAAAAGATTTGAGTTTAATATCACAGCTTGATAAGCTTGAGGGAATAACAAGCCTTAAAATAGAGGGCAGAATGAAACGCCCTGAATATGTATCAATGGCAGTCAGCGCAGTGAAGAAAGCAATTGACGGTAATTATTCGCCAAGTGATGAATTTATGCTTAGAAGCGTATTTTCAAGAAGCGGATTTACAGACGGATATTTGAATTCAAAGCTTGGTAAAAATATGTTTGGCACAAGGCAAAAGGAAGATGTGGTTGCCACTACAAATGATGTGCTTAAAGAAATTGCTAAAAATTATGAAAAGGAAACTGCGCTTATCGGTGTTGATATTGATTTTGTATGTAAAGAAAATCAAAATGCGGTTTTGACTGTAAAAACCGATAAAAAAGAAGTAAAAGCAGTAGGTGAAATTCCTGAAAAGGCAATTAACAAGCCGATGAATACAGCTACGGTAAGCGAAAGGCTTTCAAAATTCGGCGGTACGCAATATTATGTGAAAAATATAAATGTCACCCTTGATGACGGGCTTATTATGCCGGCTTCTAAAATTAACGAGATGAGAAGAACGGCAATTCAAAAGCTTGATGAGCAGGAAAAAATAAAGCTTAGATACAAAGCTTATGATGTGGCGTATCCAAAATTTGAAAAAAATGATGTGCCATATGCCACAGCTTCATTTGCAAATGCAAGCCAAATACCTGATAATCATCCTTTTAAAAGAGTGTTTATCCCTATAAATTCAAGCCTTGAAGATTTTGTTGATAATCGCGCCGGTGTTGTCTTGCCGAGGGGGCTTTTCGGAATTGAAAATGAAATCAAGGCTAAACTTGAAAAGCTGAAAAAAGCAGGGGTTAGCAAAGCACTTTGCGGCAATATAGGCTCATACGCTCTTTGCAAAAATATGGGATTTGAAGTTTACGGTGATTTCGGACTTAATGTTTTTAATTGCGTTTCGGCAAACCAAATTGAACATCCTATTTTATCATTCGAGCTTACGCAAGCGCAAATAAACAGTATTAAAGCAGAGGATACCGGTATGATTGTTTATGGCTATTTGCCACTGATGCTTACAAGAAATTGCCCGATTAAAAATGATATTGGCTGCTTTGAATGTAATAAGCACGGAAAGCTTACTGACAGAAAAGGTATGGAATTTCCTGTTATATGCAGTGATTTTCCTTGTGTTGAAATGCTTAATTGTTATCCGCTTTATATGCTTGATAGAATTAAAGAAGTGAAAACGGATTTTGTTCATTTCTATTTTTCAATTGAAAGTCAAAAGCAGGTTGAAAATGTTATATCGCTTTATGAGCAGGGGGCAAAGCCTGACTTTAAATATACAAGGGGACTTTATCAAAGGGGTACATTATAATGATTATTTTAGCGTCAAAATCACCGAGAAGAAAAGAACTTTTATCTTTTATAACAGATGATTTTAAAGTTGACAGCGCAGATGTTGACGAAACATTGCCTCAAAATATAAAGCCTGATAAGGCAGTTGAATATTTATCAAAAATCAAAGCAGAACCTTTCAGAAGCAGTGATAATATTGTTATTGGTGCAGATACGGTGGTTGCAATCGGCAATAAAACTTTAGGTAAGCCGAAAGATAAACACGACGCTTTTTTAATGCTTAAAAGTTTAAGCGGAAAAGAACACAGTGTTTTTACCGGAGTAACGATAATTAAAAATGATAAAACCGAAACTTTCAGCGTTCAAACAAAAGTTAAATTTTTTGAACTTTCGGATGATGAAATCAATAAATATATTTCAACAAACGAGCCTTTTGATAAAGCCGGCGCATACGGTATTCAGGGTAAAGGCTCACTTCTTGTTGAAAAAATTGACGGTGATTACTTCAATGTTGTTGGTTTGCCGATAAGCATTTTGGCAAGGAAGTTGGAAAATTTTTACAATTAGTTGTTAAAAAAGTAAATAATTGTCTAAAATAAACTTGAAAAAAGAAAAAAACTGTGTTATCCTATATGTTGAGGGACAGACTGCTATTTTACTCACTGTAATATATATCGGTACAGTGAGCATAAGTTTTTGGCAGCTATCGCCCAAATATACACGATAGGCAGTTTAAATGTCTATTAAACGGAAGGAGATTGTTATGGCAGCAGATTTACATTGTCATACAAAACTCAGCGACGGATCTGTTGGTATAGAAGACCTTATTGTTATAGCTCAAAAGAGCGGTATTGAAACTATTGCCATAACAGACCACGATTGCCTTGCAGGTACTGTAAGAGGGCAGGTTATCGGTAAACGTTACGGTGTTAATGTTATTCCGGGCGTTGAACTTTCGGCTTTTGATAATGAAGCAGGTAAAAAAGTTCACATTCTTTGTTACCTTGCAGATACACCTGACAGACTTGAAGGCTTGTGTAAGCGCACTTCAGTTGCACGCAAAAGAGCCGGCCAAATAATGATGCTTAAAGTTGCGGCAAGATTCCCGATTTCAACCGAATTTATCATCGGTCACGCTTCGGGTTCTACAAATCTTTTTAAGCAACATATTATGCACGCACTTATGGATGCCGGATATACCGATAAAATTTTCGGCGACCTTTATTATGCTCTGTTTTCACCGGACAGTGAAACTAACCTTTTGGCTCCTACAAAATATCCTGATGTCAAAGAAGTTATTGATGAAATTCACGGTGCCGGCGGCATCGCTGTTCTTGCTCATCCGGCATTTCTTGATAATTATGATGAAATTGAGAATTATATAGAAATGGGACTTGACGGAATAGAAGTTTGGCATCCGTCAGCAACCGATGCCGATGTTGAAAAGTTTGCAGGTATATGCAAAAAGCATAAGCTTCTTATGACCGGAGGTTCAGACTTTCACGGTATTTACGGCAGTTCAACCGTTACGCTCGGTTCCTGCACTACACCTGATGAGCAGCTTGATAAACTTATGGGATATAAAGCCAAGAGAAAGAGGGCTCAACGCAAGGCTGAAAAGGAAGCACTTGCAAATGCGCAAAAAATTTGATTTTGTATGACGGCAGATTTTGCCAAAGCAATCCTCCAACAATGTTGGGGGATATTTTTTGCATAAAAAGAGCGGATGCCTAACCAAATAGGCATCCGCTCTTCTCATATTTTGCTATATATTATTTTGTTTTAGACGGAGTGAAATCAAAACTTGATGCATTGTAACCGAAGTATTTTTCAACCATAGGTGTGAATTCGTCTTTATCGTTATAATCAGGGCTTTTAAGTTCATAGATTGCTTCATTCCAGTTGTCAACAACCCAGTCACCTTTCTTAAACATAAAGGCATATGATGTTTCGCCGAGAGAACCGTTTAATACTTGATAGCTTTCTGCTGTGTCAAGCGGAGAAAAGCTGAATTCATCGGTTACTACTGCGTCAACACTGCCTTTATCAAGAGCAGCAAGCGCATCTTTAACGGTTGGATAAACAATATTCTTATTATTGTTTTTAATTGTCGCATTTTTATCAAGAGCGGCTTTTGCATTATCAGTAACTACTGCAAGCTTTTTTCCTGTAAGGTCACTGTAATCAGAAATGTTATTGCCTGATTTTGTAACAGTGATAATTTTATTAGTAATAATGTCATCCGTAAAGCTGAAATCTTCATTAACAGATCCTACATTTTTCTGCACTGCACCTATCATAGTGTATGCAATGTATTCAGTACCCTTTTTATCGGTATAAGCTATATCGTCGCCTACTTTATAATCTTTATCGACTTTTACGAATTCGTAATTTTTTGTATCGTTTTTAACATTATCATAAATTTTTTTAAATAAATCTACATCAAAGCCTGTAAGCTTTCCGTTTTTATCTTTATAGAGAAACGGTTCAACCTCTTCGGTATAAGCTATAAGCATTGTTTTGTCTGTAATTTCATCCGCCTCACCGCTTTTTGAGCAACCGGCAAATACACAGCCGATAACGGCAATGCATAATAAAAATGCAAATATTTTTTTTATGTTTTTCTTTGTGTTAACCATAATAATTAAACCTTTCTGCCTAAACAGATTTACTTTTTATAAGCTATATTCAATTTTATAATATTAACTGTATAAAGTCAATAGAAAAAATATTTATTGATGTTAAAGTTATTTTGCAGGTGTGATTGACAAATCAAAATTATAAGAGTAAAATGACCTTTGGAAATTATATTTAATTTACTTAAGAGGATAATAATATGCTTACATTAGACAGAGTATACAAAGCAAAAAGGGTTTTATCAGAAGTTGTAAGGAAAACTGATATGATTCGTGCTAAAAACATCAGTTCGCAATGTGATGTTTATTTAAAAACGGAAAATTTACAGGTTACGGGTTCATTTAAAGTAAGAGGTTCGTATTTTAAAATAAGCCAGCTTTCAGATGAAGAAAAAGCAAAGGGTGTAATTGCATGCTCTGCCGGTAATCATGCACAGGGTGTGGCACTTGCAGCTACTAAAAACGGAATTAAATCACTTATCTGCTTGCCTGACGGTGCGCCAATCAGTAAGGTTGAAGCTACAAAGCGTTACGGTGCAGATGTTTGCCTTGTAAAAGGTGTTTATGATGATGCTTATAACAAAGCTATCGAACTTCAAAAAGAAAAGGGTTATACATTTATTCACCCTTTTAATGACCCTGATGTAATTGCAGGCCAAGGTACAATTGGCCTTGAAATTCTTGAGCAACTTCCTGATGTTGACGCAGTAGTTGTGCCAATCGGCGGCGGCGGACTTATCGCAGGCGTTGCATATACTATTAAGCAAATCAATCCTAATTGCAAGGTTTACGGTATTCAGGCGGCAGGTGCTGCGTCTATGCAAAAGAGCATTGGCGACGGTAAAATTGAAACACTTGAAAGCGTGCAAACTATTGCAGACGGAATTGCAGTTAAAACTCCGGGTACTAATACTTATGAACTTGTAAGCAAGTATGTTGACGGTATTTATACAGTCAGCGATGATGAAATTGCACTTGCTATTCTTACACTTATGGAGCAGCAAAAACTTGTTTCGGAAGGCGCAGGCGCTGTTCCTGTTGCCGCTGTGATGAACGGCAAAATTCCTGACATTGAAGGTAAGAAAGTATGCTGTGTTGTATCAGGCGGTAACATTGATGTTACTATTCTTTCAAGAGTAATTGAAAGAGGACTTAAAATGGGCGGCAGAAGTGCATATATCACAATTGCACTTTCGGACAAGCCGGGCCAACTCCTCGGTGTAAGCAAGGTTGTTGCCGAAAACGGAGCAAATGTTGTTTCCGTTAATTATGACAGTACAGACCTTGATATGAATATTACCGATTGCTATCTTAAAATCGGTATTGAAACAAGAAACTATCAACATATAGTTCAAATCAAAAATGCACTTAAAGAAGCAGGCTTTGAAGTCTGCGACTGATGATAGGAGGAATATACTATGGAATATGTATCAACAAATAATGCACCGGGTGCAATCGGCCCTTATTCACAGGCAGTAAAGGCAAATGGTTTGCTTTTCACTTCAGGTCAAATTGCAATTAACCCTGAAACAAACATGGTAGAAGCAAAAACTATTGAAGAGCAAACACATCAGGTTTGCAAAAACCTTAAAGCAGTTGTTGAAGCAGCAGGAACTTCAATGGAAAAGGTAGTTAAAACAGTTTGCTTCCTTGCAGATATTAACGATTTTGCAAAATTTAATGAAATTTACGGCACTTATTTCACTTCAAAGCCTGCTCGTTCATGCGTTGCAGTTAAGGATTTGCCTAAAGGTGTTCTTTGCGAAGTTGAAGTTATCGCTGAATTATAATTTTTAAAATTCAACAGCCATCGGATTTTCCGATGGCTGTTTTTCTGTATTATATTGATTTTATTATTTCTTTCATAAATGCGGAAAATTCTTTTTCAACCTTTTTGCCTGTTTCCATAACTTCAATGTGGGTTAAAGGTTTGTCAAGTATTCCGGCAGCCATATTTGTCATACACGATATGCCCAAAACTTTCATTCCGGCGTGATTTGCACATACAACTTCGGGTACTGTTGACATTCCGACTGCGTCTGCACCGGCAGTTCGTAAAAATCTGATTTCGGCAGGAGTTTCAAACATTGGACCTTTGCAGTAGCAATATACACCTTTGTGAACATTCAGTTTGCATTTTTGTGCGGCTTTTTCTGCAATTTTGATTAAATCTTTGTTGTAAGCTTCACACATTGACGGAAAGCGTGTTCCGAATCTTTCATCATTTTTGCCAAAGAGTGCGCTTGGGCAAAAAAGGCCGATATGGTCGCTTATTATCATTAAATCGCCGGGTTTATAATTAAGATTTATAGCACCGGATGCGTTTGTGACTATATAGTTTTTTACATTTAAAAGTTGAAAAACACGAACGGGAAAAGTTACCTGCTCAACGCCGTATCCCTCATAAAGATGAAATCTGCCTTGCATTGCGATTATTTTCTTTTCTCCGATTTTGCCGAATATAAGCTTTCCGTTATGGCCCGGTACGGTGGATATGGGGAAATTCGGAATATCTTTATAGTCAAGTACAAGTTCTTTTTCAATTTCATTTGCAAACATTCCAAGTCCGCTGCCGAGCACAATCGCGGTATCGGGAATATTTTTTATTTTTGATTTTATGTAATTTGCTGTTTCGTTTGCTTTATCATAAAGGCTCATTTTATCACCTGCTTTTACTAATTTATAAGTCAATAATATATCAATTTTTTAAAAAAATCAAATATAAACAAATTTTTATTAAAATTCGCAAAAAAATCTGCAAATCCTACAATTGACACAAAGCTTTATCGTGATATACTAAATAATCGTAATTTTAATTAGGTTTGGTGAAAAGATTGAAATATGTTAAGCAGTTTTTAATTATACTTTTAATTTCATTTATGGGCGAAGGACTTAATTTTCTTATTCCTGCGCCTGTTCCGGCAAGTATTTATGCCATGGTGATTTTATTCGTGTGCCTTTGCACTAAAATTATTAAACTTGAAGCTGTAAAGGATGCAGGTATGTTTCTTATTGAAATAATGCCGCTTATGTTTATTCCGGCCGGCGTGGGACTGATGAAAAGCTGGGGAGTTTTAAAACCGCTGATTATTCCGGTGGTTGTGATAACGGTTATATCTCTTATTACAGTAATGGCTGTCAGTGGGCGGGTATCGCAGAGAATTATTAAAGCCCAAGAAAAAAAGAGCAGCGAAAGTGAGGGTACGGTAAATGAGTGAGTTTTTTGAAAGCTCGGCATTTTTAGGTGTTACAGTAAGCCTTTTATCTTACGCTTTCGGTTCATTTTTAAAGAAAAAATTTAAGATGGGTATTTTTAATCCTCTTCTTATTTCTATTGTTATTACTATTGTATTTCTTTTGTACTGTAATATTGATTATGATACTTATAATGACGGTGCTAAATACTTGAGCTGGCTGTTAACTCCGGCTACTGCCTGCCTTGCAATTCCGCTTTATCAGCAAATTGAACTTCTGAAAAAGAATCATAAAGCGGTGCTTTTCGGTATCTTGTCGGGTGTTTTAACAAGTCTTACCACTATTATGGTTTTGGCTATTATATTTAAACTGTCACATAAGGAATATGTAACATTACTGCCGAAATCTATTACTACCGCTATCGGAATGGGAGTAAGCGAAGAGCTTGGCGGGTATGTAACAATAACTGTTGCAGTAATAGTTATAACAGGTGTGTTAGGCAATATTTTAGCAGATGGAATTTGCAAAATATTTAAAATCAATCATCCTATTGCCAAAGGTATTGCAATCGGCACATCTTCGCACGCAATCGGCACAGCCAAAGCAATGGAGCTTGGAGAGGTTGAGGGTGCTATGAGCAGCCTTTCAATCGCTGTATCGGGTATACTTACTGTTTTGGGTGCAATCATTTTTGCACATATTATATAAATAAAACCTCGAGCGTAAAAACTCGAGG
>ULQP01050497.1_pt1 | contig 18551 bp, 11 predicted proteins | sample 1954571 | NCBI WGS metagenome assembly ULQP01 (sample SAMEA4835657, study PRJEB28245) | human gut metagenome | biome: gut microbiome; material: fecal sample | place: Denmark | collected 2008 | reverse complement strand
TTTTGTTTTGGGGCTTGACTTTTAATAGTTAGTCTTTCCGTGTTCAGCGCTCCAAAACGCTGATGGTTGCATTTATCTCATCCATCTGCTTTTGCCGCAGCTGGATGTACGATCTCAGCTCGTCCAGCTGCCGCTGGGCTTCGATCATATCCTCGTAGGCCTGTCTTAACGCAGTCAGGCGGTAGCGGACAAGCCCGTTCACAGCGATGCGCGCGGCCTGCAATTCCACGAGCTTGTCCATGACCGGTGCATGCTGGACACCCAGGTTCAGGTTCTCGACCATGTCCTTGGCATCGCGTTTGGCCTTGGCGAAAAGGTCCGAATGGACCATGTCAAAATAGCTGGCAGGTACAAAGGTCAATTCCGGTGATGCGAACTGGTAATCGACAGGACGTTCTTTACGGATGATGATGCCGGAACCGTCCGTTATCTCCGTCTGGTTCGCTACTTCCGTCTCGGGTTCGCCCTTCTTCTTGCCGAAGGGGAGCTTCGACTGGATCTTCTCCCGCAGGTTGTTCTTCTTGCTCATGCTGCTTCCTCCTTTTTCTCCTTGTGCAGGTCAAAGCGTCTGCAGATTTCATCTGCGCTGAAAATATGGGGTTTCAGGGCAGGAATCTCTTGCTGTACAGGTGTAAAGCGGATTGCTTTACAGTACCGCGCCAGCGAGATGTTCAGCTGCTGATAGCCCTGTTCGATGCGGTTGGAGCACCACTCGACCCAGTTCAGCATGTCTTCGTTCAATTCGTCGGCCTTGGCTCGGGCGGCGTCGCGGGCTTCCTTGGCAGCGGCGACATGGGCGGCATAGCTGCGGATGGCGCGGGCTGTTGCGGTGTTGGGGGCGTTGAGGGTATCCTGGGGGCCGGTGTCCGGCAGGGGGGCGTCAGCGGTCCTGCGGGCGGCAGTTAGCTCCTTGGCCAAGGGGTTAAGCTTCTGGAGCAGGTAGTCTATGCAGGCGCTCTCGAAAAGCTCAGCCTCGCGGGTGACCTTTTCGATGTAGGCGCCCTCGCTCTGGCCGTTGCGGCCGCGCAGCTTTACTTTGTGGACGACGCCGTCCACAAAGCCACGTAGGGCGGGCATCTTATCGTCGTGCCACACGGGAATGAGTTCCTTGTCGCTGGGTTTTGTTTCGTGATAACGTACCATGTGTATCATCCTTTCTTTTGTTGGTGGGCGCTATTTCAGCTGTTTCTGATTATAGGGTACCATGGAAAGCCGCCCGGCCAGATGCCGCGGGAGATAAAAAGCGGGGCGTTGGCAGGCGGCTTTGCGCCATGGGCGCTTCCCTGTTCTTCGCTAAATTCGTCTTTAGCGAAGCAACATCAGCCGCGCAGGCGAAAGTAAAATGCGCCAAGGTAGATCGCCATGTAATCCTTGATGATGCTCACACCAGAGACCGCGATTTCGTTCCAGATAATAGTCTGGGAGAACGGGTAGAAGATTGCCATCCCAACCGCGCCGAGGACGAGCGCCGCCATCACAACGGCATACAGGACCTTGGCCGGGCGGCGGCGGATGTAGGGCTGGGCCAGCAGGTTCAGGCTGCCCCAGCTCTCGAACATCATGGCCGCCAGCAGGAGGGTGAAGATGATCGCATTGCTGGGGCTGATCCGGTCGGCACCGGAAACGTAGCAGCGCAGCACCATCACCATGATGACCTGGCCGAAGACGGGAAGCAGGTTGGAGATCATCAGTGTCAGGCGGTGTTCTTTGGACACGCGCTGGCGTTCATCGGGGTTGGGCAGCGGGACAAGTTTGTTGTTTAGGTCTTTCATGTGGGGCGGCTCCTTTCGCTTTCTGTGCCCTTATTGTCGCATACTTTTTCAAAAAACGCGCCAGGCGGGGAGATAAAACCCTTTTATCTCCCCGCCCATGGCCTGTCCGCCTACCGTACATTATGATGAGGGCAGAACAAAACAAGGAGTGACAACCATGAAAGAATGCCGCAATCCCTACTGCGAAGCCCAGCAGATGCAATTTGCCGATACCACCGGGCAGTGCCCCTTCTGCGGTGGTGCGCTCTCCCCGGTGGCCGGGCCGCAGCGCCCCGTCATCCGCACCGGCAACGACCTGCTGCAGGAGGAACAGGCCCCCTCCCCTGCCCCGCCGCTGGAGACGGCCGGTAAATTTGGGCGCAGCGTCCTGCGCGGCCGTTTGGTGGAGATGGACAAGAGCACCTTATTCTACAGCGGCTTCCAACGGTATTGGAACTCCGTGCTCTTTGGTATGCCGTACCAGCTGGGGCACCAGAACCTGACCACGGTGCTGCGCATCGAAGCCGAGGACGGCCTGCCCGGACGTGCAGCCGATGTACATCTGTACGGTGACTACACGGGGAGACTTGTACCAGGTGACCTACTTGAAATCACCTGCACCGGTAAAAGCCACCGCATGGCGACGAAAATCATCGACCACACCACCGACTGCGTGGTGCGTCCAAACGGCTTGCAGGTCCCGGCATGGCTGGTGCGGCTGCTGACCGTGCTGCTCGTTGTACTGCTCTGGTCCTTCGTGGACGGTGTGGTAAAGTTCTTTACCACCGGGCAGCCGGTGGGGCTGTTCGGCACCATTCTGGGGGCGTTTCTGGCTCTGGTCTGGACCATCCTCTCCGCCTTCGGCCCATGCATTTTGATTTTGATTGGGATCTGGATGATCGTGACCATCCCATTCCGCAAGTAAAAAGAAGGTGATTTTTTATGGACCGCAACGATTACCACCGCGCCGCCGATCTGGCCGACAAGGTGCTGCGCAAGAACAACGGCTTTCTGGACGGGCTGCCGCAGGAGGACGTCCGCCCGGACGGCTACCTGCCCGACATCCGGAACTGGGTCACCCTGCGCGGCTGGCGGCTGACCGAGAACGAGGAAAAGGACCGCTTGCTGCCAGCCCAGGCCATGGCCCAGTGGCTGCGCGGCGCGTCCCTGAGCGGCAGCACCGCCGTGATGTACCTGCAGCGAGAGTTGGAACGCATCAACCTGCGCTTCGGCACCACGGGCCAGACCCAGCCCGGCAGCTTTGCCGCCCACCTGCCACGCTGCCAGCTGGAAGAAACTTCCTGGTTCCGCCCCCGCAACTTTCCCTTTAACGGCTTTCTGCTGGGCACCATCAGCGCCGAGCGCCTGGCCGATGCCCTGGCTTCTGACAAAATCCTGTACAACGCCGGCGTGGCGGTCATCGCCTGCCCCGTTGCCGACCGCAGCGCCGAGACGCTGCTGCAGCAGGAGGAAACTCTGCTCCATAATCTTGAGGGCTGCACTACGTTTGACCGTGTCTACGGCAGCGCCACACGCCGCGTGGTACATCTGCCGGTGGGCCATGTGGGCGAAGCCGTCACCCGGCTGAACGCCGAGCTGAAGCGTCTGCGGGAAGCCCGCGGCCTGGGGCTGGTCTACACCGTGGTCAAATTTGGCGCGGCAGATGAGCCCCAGTACCGCCGCGTAAAAGCCCTTCTGACGGCCGCCATGCAGACTGACAGCGGCGAAGCCTTTGAGCCGCTGCGATGCTTCACCCTCAACACAGAGGGGGATGCCCTCGCGGTGCCTACGGCGATGCTGGATGGCAAAACCATCTCGCTGCTGAGCCTGAACACCGTGTCCGCTGCTGCCCAGTTCTGCCAACCGCCCCACCGCAGCTATCCCGGCTACTACCTCGAGGGCGCCAACAACGAGGAGATCTTTGCCGCCGCCATGCCGACCCCCGTTCAGCGCGGCGACCTTGTCATCGGTACAGCCATCGAGGGCGGTGCCCCTGTGGCACTGAAGCCCCGGGAGCTGCTGAGCCACGGCTTTATCTCCGGCTCCAACGGCTCCGGCAAGACCACGCTGGTCAAGAACCTGCTGCGGGAGGACGCCCGTCTTGGCGTTCCATTCGTGGTGCTGGAGCTTGCCAAGAAGGAGTACCACCTGTTGAAAAGTGAGCTCCCCGCACTGCGTGTCTACGGCAGCGGGGCCGACGCCATGCCGCTGCGAATGAACCCCCTGCAGCCGGAATCGAATGTGCTTATCGAGGCCCATGTGGAAGCTGTGGTGCGCTCCCTCTGCGCCAGCACCGGCACCGACCACCCTCTACCCGAGTGCTTCCAGGCCATCTTCCGCATCGCTTATGCCCGCTGCGGCTGGCAGTACGGCGAGCTGGCCCACGAGGACCCCCGCCGCACATGGCCCACCTTCTCGGACGTGCTGGCGCTGGTCGACCCCTACATGGCTAAATACGGCAAGTACGGCCCAGAGGTGCGCAGAAATGTCACCACAGCGCTGAAAATTCGCTGCCAGCACTACACCATCGGCGCACTGGGGGCGCTGTTCGATTGCCGCAGCGGCCTGACTGCCGCCGACCTGCTGCACACCCCGACTGTCATCGAGCTGACGGACTTCGGCGCAGATTCCATTTCGTTTCTGGCCAACCTGCTGCTGTTCAAAATGCAGTGCTATCTCGCCCATCAGGAAGAGACCAGTGCTTTGAAGCACATGCTTGTTGTAGAGGAAGCCCACAACGCTTTCCGCAAAGTTCAGAATTCGTTCGGCATTGCGGAGCAGAACAATCTGGCCCTGGCCAAGATGCTGGCAGAGGTTCGCGCCTACGGGGCAGCCGTGGTAGTGGTAGACCAGTGCGCCAACCTGATGCCAGACGCGGTGCTTTCCAACTCCTGCGTCAAGATTGCGCTCAGCCAGGACAGTGCACTGGATCGCAATGTCATGGCCAGCGCCAGGGACCTGTACGACCGCCAGTGCCGCGAGCTGCGGGCCCTGCAGCCGGGCGAAGCCGTGCTTTCGGTGCGCGGGCGGCGGGATGCGGTGCACTTTACGGTCAGCGCCCCTGCAGCCGGGTTCTCTGCCCCCGCCCCCAGCGCGGCCTGCCTGCACTGCGGCTGCGCCCAGAACTGCCGCCGTGAGCTGGTGGCCCAGCTACTGGCGCAGTTCCCCCCGCTTGAATTGCAGCGCACTGCTGTGGCCATGCAGGACCACCCCTACGAGGGCCACGCCATCGCCCGCAGCATGGAGGACCTGCTGCACAAGGCCGGTGTCAGCGCCAGCCCGGCCGTAAAGCTCTGCCTGTTGGGGCTGCTGCTCCAGCAGGCACACACACCCGATCAGCGCGCCCGCCTGATCGTAACCACCTACCGAAAGGAGATCATCCCATGAGTGAATTTGGCAGCGATACAAACGACACCAACGAGGGCTTCGACGATATTGACGATACCGAAGAATGCTCTGACGCCAGCGAGAGCTTTGACTGGGACGGCTGTGGCCCGGAAAGCCTTAGCGGCATTAATGATTCGCACGAGACTGTTCACAGCATCGACGGGTCCCACGGCCTGGAGGGCAGAGAAAGAGGCCACTCATCCGGTACGCTGGACAGCAGCGAGCTGGATGGCCGCCAGACAAACCGTGCGGGCTTTGCCATGGACAATGGCAGCGACTTTGCCATCAATCAGATTTTGGACACACCCAGGGGGACCGACAGCCGGATGGAAGCCCAGCAAAGCCTGGAAACGATGCACAAGCAGTCCAACGAGGTCATCCTGAGCAAATACGGTGACCGGCTTGATGAGCAGGCCCGGACCCGCATGCAGGAGGGCACCCGCCTTTATGCGGTGAACGACCTTGGCCGTGGCGTGAGCGGCGTCCATAACCTCGATACCAGCCATCCCACCCCCGCGCTGAAGGTCGCCATGAACAGCGAAACGCAGATGCGCTGCACCGACATGCACGAGAACCTGCACAACTCCTCGTTCCATGAGCAGACCGTCGAATACAATAAGGAGACGGGCCTCTACCACATCGAGCAGCGAGTAGGCAGCCACCACGTCTCCTACGATGTGAACGAGAGCGGCGAGCGGCTCAACATCAAGGAGTCGGACCGCGCCCTCAACGAAGCCATCACCCACAACCGCACCCTGGACTGCCTGTCCGAGTCGGATGCACAGTATGCCGATGCGCGCAGCGGCTACCGCGATGCTGCCGACATGGCCAAGGAGCTGGAGGGTATCCTCGGCAAGGACGCCATTGATGGCAGCTACTTTCAGGGCCAGGACACGATGCGGGAAGCGATGGAAGCGCTGGTCCCCGGCTCTTACGAGCGGTTCAGCAGCAACCTGGAGGAAATGACCTACAGCCACAGCCTTACGGACAAGGCCATCGCCAGCATCGACAACAGCCACCTGCTGAGTGAGCTGCAGGAAGCCAAAGCAAAGGCCGAAGCCAAGGGCAAGACCACCGCCTGAGCCAACAACAAAGCCCCCGCGGGTACTGCCAATACGGCAGCCCGCAGGGGCTTTTGGTTTATTTCAGGTAAGCGGTGCGGATCAGGTACCGCTGGGCGGCGTCCCGCAGGTTTTGGGTAAGTAGCTCCTCGGCCTGCACATCGTAGGGCTGCAGGCGGCAGTGCTCCAACGTACCGGTGCTCTCATCCCGGAAGATTTGCAGCACTTCATCGGGGTCCTTTGGCAGTCGCTGCGTTCCCGTGGCCGCGTAGGTCACCAAAAACCGCAGGAACAGGAGCTGAACGAAGGCGTCACGCGGCAACCAGCGCCCCGTGCGCAGTGCATTCAGCGCACGGGAGGCCGCGATGCTGAAAACCTCGGCGTCATCCCCGGCAAAAGTGATGCGCTCGGCACGTTCCGGCATGGTGGGATACCAGAACGCTTCCCGATCCGTGTAGAGCGTGGCCGTTTCAAAGGGGTCTGCCGGGTAGTAGGGGCCGAATTTTTGCTCGGTCTGCGCGTTCAGGCGGCGGCGGAATCCGCCAGGCTTGCCATCCTTACCGGGCAGTGTGCCCCAGGCCAGAAACTCCTGGTAGCCCGCGCAGTTTATATCGAAGGGGATGTTGAAGTTTCTCGCAAGCCGTTCATTCTCAACGGCGGTCTTTATCTGATTATACCGAGCGGTTTCCTCCTCGGTGTGGGTGCCGGCGGCATAGTATTCCAGGTCTATCAGGATGCACCGCAGGTCTTTTATTTCACTGCTGGCTTCATTTCGCGAATCGTTTGAAGCCAAACGCTGTCCGGGTAGGCCGTCCCACATGCATTGCCGCATAAATTTCTGGGGCGTGCGGTCTTTCCAGCTTTCAGTCAGGTAGCGACGGCGATAGAATGTCGTTCCGATTAGTCTGCTACCGGTGCTGGGGGCCTCGGCTACAGTACACATCTTCTCATAAATCGCCTGCATGGCGCGGGCGTGCATCCATTTTGCGGTCTCGAACCGGTCGGCGGCATAGGCATAAAAAAGCTCGATGCCCTTGTAGTCGATGCCCGGGTGGCCGGTCTGCTTCAAAAATTCATCCAGCTCCGCGCCCTTCATCCCGACGGCGAGACAAATTTGGATCGTCAGGTCGCGGAAGTCCTCCTGCGTACCGTACAGGTCCTCGTCTCCGCCCAGCAGCAAAAAGAAGATGTGCCGCAAAATGCGGTATTCCAACTTCCTTTCCTTGCGGCTTGGCGAAGCCAGCAACCCTAAACCGTCGTCCCGGCCGCCTAAAAAGTTGGCAATCAGCGGCACGGCCTGCTCCAGCCGGATGCAGCCGGATTTCAGTTGGGACAGCGCAGTCTGTATCTCGGTGTCGGTGGTGTCCTCCTCCTCGGCCAGACCAGCTACCAGATAGCGCTTGCCCTGCTCCAGGTAGTCGTTGATGGTTGGGTTCTGCTCGCCAAGCAGGGCACGCAGCAGGTCATTGTCCGTAAGGTCCACGGCCCCGCGCAGCAATGCATCGTCGGGCAGGTGGGTGCAGCCCTCCTGCAGCTTGTCGTCGGTGATGGTGCTAATGTCGGCATTGTTCCACTTCTTGCTGGGGGGCGGCAGGGTCGGCATCACACGACGCATGGCCGTCTTTAACGGTTCAATGTATTTTTTCACCCAGTCACTGGTGCGGGCGTTCTGCAAAAGCAGAATAAAGCAGGCCGCTGTCAGCTTGTAAATATCGGCATCCTGCCGCTTGGTCTTGTCCCGCAGGGCGCGGGGCAGCGCAGCATCGGAATCGACCAGCATCGCTGAGAACCAGCGGATGAGGAACTGCTCGTGCTCGGGATAGACCTTCCGTTTCTCCTCCTTGGCCTGCGCTTCCCACACCGGGCAAATTAGCCGGGTGGCGTACAGGCTCTCGACGAAGTCCTCGGCATCCTCCATGTCCATCCCCTTGGTCGACAGGCCATGCGCCGTGCAGGTCTGCTTAAAAAAGTCCCGCACCTTAGCGTAGTCCTCGGGGGTCTGGGCTATGTGTGCCGCGGCAATCATCCGCCGCAGCTCCTTTAAATCTGCCTTTTTCACGTCAGTATGCCCCTTCCTGCATTTCCACTTCCCGGCTGATGAGGTCTGCAGCGGACGCCAGGCTCACGCCGTCGATCAGCAGCACACCGGCCGATTCACACCGGGCGCGGAACACAGGGTTTTGCCCGGGCATCAGCTCGCTGCACACCAGCACCGGTAGGGCGCCACAGTTCAGCAGCCGGGCGCGGGCTAAAATTTCATCCACAAAGCTCATCAGCAGCTCGCGGCAGGCCTTGCAGCTTACCACCACCGGCCTGTCGCGGCAGGTCAGCACCACGTCCAGCTCATTACGGGTATCAGCGCCATAGCTGTATTCCAGGTTGGTCTGCACGTCCGCAAAGGTATCATTTTCCCGGCGCAGCCGCACATAAAGTTCCTTTTCCAGCGACGTGCCGTATTTTTCCAGCATGATGGGCACAAACGCCGCCATGCCGCTGACCTGCAAAGGGAACGGCCCGGGCACATAGCGCAGCTGCAGGCAGCCCTTGGCTTGCAGGTGTTCCAGCACACTGCGGCAGCCTGGTTTATCGGCCACACCCACGGTGCCGGGGTCAAGCTTGACCACATAGCGCAGGTCGCCCCAGTCATTGCGGGTATAGCCCAGCACCGGGCGGCTGTTGTTGAGTTGCCCCTGAATAAGCTTGTGCAGATAGGTGCCGTTGCTGTCTGCCGCAAAGAACCGCACGCAGGTCAGCGCCCCAGGCTCGGGTGTCTCGGTCAGGCCCGCGATAAAGCCGTTGGTGTTCAGCTCACGCAGCAGCGGCAGCAGCACGCGGCAGTCGGCGGCATCCAGGCGATATTCCAGCCGTTCGTCCAGCGGCCCGGTTGGCGGCACCACAAACAGGCGAGAGGCTTTGGTGTAGGCCTCGGTAAAGGTCTCACAGGCCTCATAAAAGGCCGGTTTGCCGTACTGGTCCAGAATTTCCTTGTACAGCGCATAAATGCGGGAGTAATCGGCCCGGTCGGCATCGCCCTCGGTGTTCAGGGCCACAGCCCCGCTCAGGCGGAAAAGTTCCTTCACCCGGCAGGGCTGGCGCAGGGCCTGGGGAAGCATGGCTGGCAGCGTGCCGCGCACCGCGCCGTAGCTCCCTGCCTTTTGGCGCATCACCAGAGGACAGGCATCGGCATCTTTAAAGCTGCCTGCATAAGCGCAAAGCTGCTGCTGGCCGCCGGTCAGGTCCACCATTTCCGCTTCTTGCAGCGCTTCGGCCAGAGCGGCGGCCATGTCCCCGCCCCCCGGTACCGCCTGCAGCGGCACAGCGTTTGTCTTGGGCGCGGCCACGCCGTCGGCGAGCAGCAGGCGCAGTTCTACCCGGCAGTCTGCACCGCCCATTTCCAGGGCAGCGGCCAGGTTCTCGGCATCCCGGGCGTACTTTTCGGCGGCACGATCACTGGGGCAGTAAGCCACGCAGAGCAGCCGCTCCACCAGGAACGACTTGCAGACCAGCAAATTATCCTGCAGGTCGGTGCTCATCAATTTGGCCGCCGTCAGGGGATGGGCCCGCAGCTGGAACGCGATATTTTCGATCAGCACGGTGTCCAGGTCCTTGACCTCAGCTGCATCGCATTTGTAGGCAAAGCAGAACAGCTCGCTGTTCAGGGTCTCCAGCTCTTTCAGGCAGGCTTCTTCCCCGGCGTTCTTCAGCAACTGGCATAGGCGGTCATAGGCCAGGCGGTAAATCGCGGCGGCAGCCGGGCGGGCGTTGTCCGCCGTCAGGGCCTGGATGCTCTTTTCCAGCTGTTCCCGGGCGTCGTGCACCTGAGTTGCTTCGGCGTCAGGCAGGGTCTTTGCGACCCTGTCCAGCATATAACACATCATCCGGTATGGCATAAAGGTCCCGCTGCGCAGCTCTGGGTTGATTTCCTTGGCACGGCGCGCGAACATCCGGGCCAGCCCGGCCCCGGCGCGGGAGAGCGGGTCCATCGCTTCCGGGATTGGTTCCTCCCCGGTGTGCTGCTGCCAGTCTCTGGGGGTCTGCCAGCCTGCAGGACGCTTTTCGTCCAGTGTGCTTGGGACTAAATAAGCGTGGTACAGCACTTTTTTCCCGCTCTCGTCCGGCAGCTTCTTGTTGGTGCCGCTTCCGTTGGCACCGCCGTCCAGCAGCTTGCTGTACAGGCCTTCGGGCATCGTGCGGGCGCCGCCGCACAGCTTGCTGGCCGCCCAGCGGCGGTGCTCCAGCCAGGAAAGCTCGGCAATCAGTCCTGGGTTTCTGGCCACAGCTTCGGCGAAGGCCGCGCCGTCCTGCTCAGCATCGTCGTGCCAGGGCAGCCCCACCGACCACAGTCTGGCGCGGATGGCCAGCGCCGTATCCAGCGATGAGGTGCGGTTATACCAGTCTTTAAACTCGGTATGGACCTGGTGCATCGTGGCGCTGCGGTTTTTGCTGCGGGTATATACAAGGTGAGCGTTCAAGGCGATGTTCTCGGCCTGCTGGCCAATCAGGTCGTCTGCGGGCACGGGGGTCAGGGGCACCAGCTCCAACGCGGCACGGCTGTCGGCAAACAGCGGGCGTCCGCTTTCGGTGCTTAAATAAGCGCACAGGCGGCGGCCCGCAGCCGGTTTTGGCACAGAGCCTGCCAACACGGCGTTCTCGGTCTCGCTGCCCGCCAAAATCAGCACCGTTCCCGCACGGAAATCCTCGGCCAGTACCGGCAGGGTCTCTTTATCGGGGCGCACGTTCAGCCAGCTCAGTTCGCCGATATACTGCTCCCAGTCATAGGTCTGGGTCTCCCCCGCCCTGCTGCGGTAGAGGATCCACTGCTCCGCACCGTCGATACCCTCGTAAAAGCTGCGGGCCAGGGTCTCGGCATTGCGGGCAATAACCCGCACATGCAGCTGATAGTGCAGCACATGGCAGGTGGAGAACAGCGCCCGCAGCGCCTGCAGGATGGCCTGGTCATCGTCACCGGCCACCAGTACGCGCACGTCGTTTTCAGGCTCGGCATCGCTGCCGCTTTTGGGCACACTGTAGGTAAACACCGGCCAGCGGAACAAAAGGTCCGTCAGCACGTCGGGCAGGCGGATGCGCAGGTCGTCCCAGCGGCGGGCCTGGCGGGCGGTGGTCAGCTCCTCCTGCAGGCGCAGCACACGGGCCAGCTCCCGGTAAAATTCCTCGGGGTCCCGCATCCTCTCGGCGGGTGCAAAGGTCAGGGCACGGGCCAGCAGCTCGCCCAAAGCATCGGCCAGCGGGGCAGGCATACAGGCTCCAAACGGCCCGGCCCGCAGGACGGAGGCATGGCCTGCGGCGCTGGCCAGTTGCACGGTGCGTCCGGTCAGGCTGGTGTACAGCGTAGCGCCCAGGGCAAACACATCCGAAGCAGGCCCCACGGCATGGATCCGTGGGCCATCGGCATAGCCACCAAGCTCCGGCGCGGTGAACCCGGCGCTGAAGGGCAGGATGATGTTTTTATTGCAGCTGTCCAGCTGGGCGGTCAGCACAACGCTCTCCACGTCGAACAGGCTGACGGCGTCCTGCAAAAAGGCAGTCTTGGCGCTGTTATAGGGCAGCAACAGGTTGGAGGGCTTGATGTCCAGCAGCAGCACGCCGCTGCGGCAGAGCTGGCTGTCGGCGCAGGCGGCGGCATAGAGAGTATGCAAAATTTGGGTCAAGTGCTCCGGCTTCGGGGCCTTGCGGGCCTCCTCGCAGTAGGTCTCCAACGTAACGCCGGCGAAGTTTTCCGGCGTGAAAAGATACGGCACCCCTGCGGCGTTGATGTACAGTTCCATGTGGGGGATGACAAACCGCAGGCCGCCTTCTTCCTTTAAGGTGCGCAGCAGGCGGATGACCTGCCCCAGACGTGCGGCCTGCTCGATGCAGAGGTCATCAGGCAGCAGCAGGGTCCCGTCCTCCCGCCGGTTTGCCTGCTGTGTCTGCTGGAGCTGGGCATAGTTGTAGCTTGTACCGCCAAGAGCCATTGGGTAAAACTCCTTCAGAGTACCGGCTACATTTCCGTTGCTGGAATATTTCACGGCATTGTAGACCAGGGAGCTTCCGCCCGCACCCAGCAGGTCCACGATGGTGAACCGGCTGCCTTCCAGACGCAGCACTGTGCCAGGCTGCAGGGGTTGGCGATTTTGCAGGGCCATATCTCTTTCCATAGGTAAGGAATCCCTCCTTCTTTTTACATCCTGTGCGCGTTTATCTGGCGCTGTCCTCCCGGGGCGGGGTGATGGTGTAGCCAAGTTTGACCAGCACCTTCAGGGTCTCCATGGCGGTGTTCAGGTCGTAGCTCTTTTCTCCGTCTGACAGGTCCTCGTAGGGCACCAAGCATGGATTCTGCTTTTTCTCGTCGTCCCGCTGGGGGCCGTAGGTCCAGCCCTGCTGCAATCGGCCCACAGACCACACGTCGTGGACGTTCTTGGCCAGCAGGTTGGCCAGCCGTTCCAGTTCCTCGGGCAGGGTCACATCGGAAACATCGATGGGGTTGGGGGTGTAGGTATTCATAGGTCATTTCTCCTTTACGTTGTCCGTGGTGGGTTCTTTGCACATCTACAGTATACCGGAAGTTGGTAAGGAGTGCGCAGGTGTTGGAGATAAAAATCACGAAGCAGGCTGCAGGGCTACCCGCATCCGGCCCTTGGGGTCCACCTGCACGGTCAGGCGCCGGCGCAGCTCGTCGCGCCAGGTCACGCGCTCGGCCTGGGTATAGGTAAATGGTAGGTTGGCCAGCGCTTCATCCACGAGGGTGAACAGGTTGCTGGTCGTCTCGCTACCCAGAGAGATTGGGAACCGACGTTCCAGTGCTTGACGGGCCAGCTCCTCGCGGTCTGTTTCGGCGTCCGGCAGGACGTCCGGCTTGACCAGGTCGTCGATGTACAGCTGCTTGAGCCCCAGGCGTTCCAGCCGGGCGGCCATCTGGTTGGAGGGGTCGCCCGCCAGCAGAACGCGGGACAGCGCTGCTCGGGCGGCGTCCAGCACTTCGTTTTCGGCCAGGGCCTCCAGGTAATGGTCCGACGGGCCAATGAGCAGCAGCGAGGTATTTTCCGGTGCCAGCTCCAACCGCATGGCCGTATCGGCCGCCAGCTTCGTGCTCCATTCACGGCTGCCGCTCTGGGCATCGGGCAGTATCAGCTCCACCTGGCCGTCAGCCGGCCACTTTTGCAGGCAGCTTTTCCAGGCGTCCTCGGCGCTGCGCGGGCAGTAGAGCACCATGGGGGCGATCTGGTCATCGTTGATCTCATGCAGGGCGCGCAGCAGCGGCAGCACGGTCTCGACACGGGTGGTGGAGCCGTCCACAAAGGGAAGATACTGGTAGTTGCCCCGCTTGACCAGGAACCGGCGCAGCTCGTTCTCGGTGGTATCGGTGATGCGGGTGCGGAACTTGGCCAGCTCCGGCGGGGTGCGGTCGGCGTTTTTATACAGGAATTCCACAAAGCGGTCATCCTCCGCCATGATATTGCCGGAGCTTTCGGAAAAGTCCAGATTGATATACCACGCAAAGGGGTACACGCCGGGGCGTTTGGTCACAGGGTTTCGGCGGCGGTCGTTGTTGTACTGGGTGCTCACGTCCTTGACATTTTCCAGCTTCACCCAGCCAGGATAGAGCAGTGCGCTGCGGATCAGGTTAAAGTCCACCCCCGCCAGCTGAGGCAGAAGGGCTGCACGATCCACGTAGCGCTTGACCCTTTCGTTGATGCGCAGCAGGTACTCGTTTAAATCGCCCTTTTCGTTGAGCTTGCCAATGTCGCAGCCCGCCCGGTACAGAATGTCAAAGACCTTTTGGTTCGTTTTCATCTCATCAAAGGAATCCAGACATTCAGAAAAGGTCATCCGCTTTTCCCGGTTGTTCGCCACAAGGTCGCTGAACCGCCGCATGATAACGCAGCGCAGCATGCACAGCTGCCGCACCACCACCAGATCCGGCTGCTTTTGCAGCTGGTCGTACACCTCGTGATGCAGCGCGGCCAGCGGCTGCTCCGGCAGGAAAAACGGCTCCGGCACTCCCATCAGATACGCCACGGCCGAGCAGACCGTGTGGTTGGCATAGTAGCCCCGGGCGCGGGCCTCGGCTTCGATGGCAGGCAGACGCTCCAGGAGCTTCTGCCGCCCCTCGTCCCTTTCCTGCTCGGGGGTCAGCTCCGGCACAGGCTGCACCGGGGCTGCTGTCTTTTCCTTTTTGGCTTTCGCCGCCTTGGCATTTTTTCCGCCGCCGTATCTTCCCATGGGGGGCTCCTTTCTGTTTTCCATCCTTGTGCGTTACAGCACGTTCTTGATATGGGTCAGCAGGTCGTTCATGTCCTGCACTGTGGCAAAGGGTTCATCTACCACCGCAGCACCGTTGGCAGCTGTCAGCGGCTGGCAGCCATCCAGATTTACATAGAACAGCGGCACCTCGGCCTTGCGCAGGGCAGCCATCTCCCGCAGGCACCAGCCGTTGTTGGCGCAGTAATAGGTGTTATAGAAGATGATGCCGACTTTTTTTACTTTGGCGTAAGCCTTTAAAGCCTTTTCGCTCGTGCCGTGGAAGAGCTGCCCGGCGCGTTTGTTCTTATCAAACAGCACCGCGTCCTCGCCCAGCATCTCGTTTAGCGATCCCGCGAACAGCTCAATCAGATTCTGGGCATGGTCGTCTGTTATGGCCCGCTTTTCCGGGTCCTGGCAGTGTGCCCAGCTGATGGCCACCTCAAACGGCTGTTCCTTTTCCGCGGCCTTTTCCTGCAGGAAGCGGCATATCGCGGTGATGCGGGCCTTCTGGGTCTCGGCCACCTGGGGGTTGGCCTTGGCAAAGCTGGGGTCCCACAGCAGCTCACCTTTCTCACTTTTGCTGGTGTCCGGGGCGTTCCAGCTGTGTTTTTCATCGGCCCCGTGCAGCAGCACCAGGCAATTGCTGAAGGGCACCAGGTCGTGCGCCTGGCCGTACATAAACCGATACAGCGACTCGTGGGAGACGATCTGGCTACGGTCCAGCAGCACCACGGTGGGCAGGCCGGTATCCATCTCTTGTAGGGCTTCGCCCCAGGGCAGCAGCCCGTAGCTGTCCAGCCCATCTGCCTGGCTACCGCGCAGCTGGGCCAGCAGGCGCTGGTCCTCCTGGGCATCCTCATGCTCCAGATCCATCAAAATGCAGTATTTCACCGGCTTGCCGTCGTCCGGCTCCATCGTATAGTTAAGCCGCTTCATCTTTAAGGTGGTCAGGCAGCCGCGGGCATCGTGGAGGGTCTCGTACAAAAGCTCGGCCGCCCGGCCGGGAAAGCCCACCAGGCTGCCCAGCAGCAGCGCCAGCGTCTGTGGGCTGCATACCCGGCAGAAGTACGGCACCTGGCCGTTTTGTATCCTGTCAAACAGGTCCTCCGTGCCGCGCTCTGTCACCAGCAGGCAGTCCACCGGCTTGGCGGCAGGCGGAAACAGCTCTTTTATCGAAGCCGCCGCTTTGGCGGTCTCCAGCGGCAGATAGTCAATGTACAGCACCTGCTTTTGGTCGGCGTTATCGTAAAATTCCCAGCGGCAGCAGTGGGCATCGGGGCAGTGCTGCAGGTTGCCGCAGTTGTGAAAGGCCGTGGTCCCCTTGCGGGTCTCGCTGTTCAGCAGCTCCCGCAGGCCGGGTTTTCCCTTGCTGCCCAGCAGGGCAAAGTCGATGCTCAGGTCCTGCAGGACCTGGCTCCACTGTTCGTCCACGTCGGCATCGGCCAGGTTTTGCAGCAGCTTGTCCATGCTGTCGCTGCGCCAGAACGCATCCAGGGCGCGGCGCAGCTCGCTGGTTATGCTGTGGCTCATGATCTGCCGCAGCTCGGCAGCCGGGGCTTCAAACAGGTACTCGATAGGGGCCTTGCCTGCCTTGACGGCCTTGTGGTAGAGCCGCAGCAGCTGGCTGCGATCCAGGCCGTGGACCTGGCGGTTGGCCAGCAGCAGCATATCGGTGGGCATACCGTATTTGACACGCATGCTTAAATTGTACAGGGCGCGGGCAAAGGGAATGCCATTCTCGGCGTTCCTTTCATAATGGAGCCAATAAATTTCCGGCAGACGGCTGGCGGCTTCGATGTGGAAGCTCAGCACCTCGCTGAACCGCTCCAGGTCGCCGTTGCTCAGCAGCGCGGCGGCAGTCTCATCGGTCCCGGCAAACCTCTGCAGGTGCATCCTCTTGCGGATGGCCTGATTCGTGAAGCCCTTGACCCAATAGTACATGGCCAGTGTGCGAAACAGGTTCGTATAGCTGCCATCCAAAAGGGGCGGGTTATCGCCCAAAAAGTCCTCCCGCAGGGCAGAGTGCTCCCAAAGCTCCACCTCGCCGCTGTCGTACAGCTCCTGCAGGGCCTTCAGCAGGCTGGACTGGATCTTGGTTTTTTCCTTGCGGATGCCAATATCCAGGTTGTGGCTCTGCACCAGCTCCTGGTCCTGGCAGACGATGTAGAGGATGTCCGGCAGATATTTATCGCTGCGGATGTCCTCGGCGCCGGTGATGCTGCGCAGGAATTTGCTGGCGTCGTTCTGCTCCAGCGCCTTGGACATCGGCGCACCGAAGGAGGTGCAGAGGTTGCAGGCGCTCTCCAGCGAGAGGGCATACGGGGCCAGCGCCCGACCGATCTTCGTCACCTGGTAGTGCGGCCGCAGGGCCATGCCCTTGGTGGCTTCGGCCATCTTGTAGGTGGTCAAGTCGTCCAGCAGCGTCTGTACATCCAGCTCATGCAGGCCGCAGCTGCGGGACAAGCTCGTGTCGTCCAGGCGCTTCAAGTCGTCGGTGGTAAAGCTGCCGCCCACCAGCGTCATATAGAACGGCGCGATCTTCATCTCGCGGTCATCGTTCTCCCGCACAAAGGCCGAGACGATGTTCTCGCCGCCGTCCTTTTTACGGTACTCGGCAGCGGCGTCTGCCTCCACCAGCAGAAAGCTCTTGCCGGAAGCAGCCAGGCCCAGACGGCCCGCGCGGCCGATAAAGTTGCGGTAGCTCTGGCGGGAGAGCTTTTCCAGCCCGCTGCTGCGGTAGACCTGGTTGGTATACAAAATCACGCAGTCAAAAGGCAGGTTCACGCCGATCATCAGGGTCTCGGTAGCCACGATGAGATCAATCTCATCTGCGTGGTTCTCGATGCACTCGCGCAGATTGGTACTCATGCCCGCGTGGTGAAACGCAATGCCGTGGTGCAGCAGCTCACGCAGGCGGCTGTGGTCCTCGTCGCCGTCGCAGCTGCTCAGGTCGTTCTCAAACTCCACCGAAAGATTCCGGAACGGAAAGAGCGGCTTTGTGATGGCGTCCTTCAGCAGCTCCTGGGCCAGGCGGCGGGTGCCCAGCTGGCTGGGCACAAACAGCAGGGTCTTGGGCAGGATGTGGTCGTTCTCGTCATACAGGCGCTGCAGAACCTCGGCAGTTAGCAGGGTGCGGCGCTGCATCTCGCCCTGGCGGATACGGGGCACCGGGTAGGGCATGCCGAGCTGCGGGGGCTGCACCACCTGGGGTTCCTTCTCCCCCGGCACATGTACTGTGCTGCACTTACCGTCCAGCGTCACGATGGTTTCATCCAGGCCCACGGGGCGGTCCTCATTCCGCAGGGTCACGGCTTTTTCGCCGCCCTTGGGGGTGAGCCAGTTCTCGATATAGCCGGTCTTGCAATCCAGTGTGGTCAGGCAGATGATGCGGGGCGGCTGGGACTGCTGCCGGGCCTTTTCCAGCGCGATTTCCAGCTTGGGGCCGCGCTCGTTGGCACTCAGCATGGACAGCTCGTCCACGATGATCAGCCCGCAGTCGTCCAGGATATGACATTCTTCCTGGCAGAGCATGGCGAACAGCTTTTCGTACACCATCACGGCCACGTCATATTCGCCGTGGAGCAACTCATAATCCCGGTCCAGATAGTCACTGGAACTGGCATAGACCCGCCCGCCAATATCGGCTTTGAACTGGCGGTAGCGTTCCTTGACCATCGTTTTCAGCGGCACCAGCACGATGACCTTTTTGCCGTGCTCCCGCATATCTAGCGCCGCGACCTCCGACACCGGCGTCTTGCCGGCAGTGGTCGCCGCCTGGATGATGATATTTTTGCCCACAAATGTCTTGCTGTCGGTCCACTCGCCCCAGAAATCGGGATGGTTGAAGACATAGCGCTGCAGTTTGGTCAGGCAGCAGATGCCGTCCGCCATGTGGGCAGCCAGCCGCTCGTTCATGCGCTCGATCATGGCGGTTGTCGATTCGCCCCAATGGCAGAATTCCGGTATATCCAGCAGGGTCTTTATAATCGGTTCGTTCATACAGTTCCCCTTTCAGCCGTACGGATGGTCGTACCGGCAAAGCGTTTCCACAGGCCACCGCGCCGGTTGATGCGCCGCAGCGCCTGCAGCACGGCTTCTGGGTTCCTTT
>ULQP01004873.1_pt1 | contig 18628 bp, 21 predicted proteins | sample 1954571 | NCBI WGS metagenome assembly ULQP01 (sample SAMEA4835657, study PRJEB28245) | human gut metagenome | biome: gut microbiome; material: fecal sample | place: Denmark | collected 2008 | reverse complement strand
CTCGGCCGACTATATTTGGCTAAAATAATCCGACGCTAACATCGGGCACGTACCGCATCCACTTCTACTTTATGGACAACGACAGATACGACCCCCAAAACGACAAGGGGATCTACTACCTGCGCGCCACGGCGGAGGTGACCGTAAACGACGCCGCCCGCCCAAGCGTCACGCAGATCGTCAACAACGCCGTGGCCCAGTGCAGGCAACAGACAAACGGCTCGGAATACGACATGGCGCTGTGGCTCCACGACTGGACGCTCGACCGGCTGGAGTACGACCACAGCCTCAACTGGTGCTCGGCCGAAAGCGGTACCACGCGCCACCAGGGCACCAGAGAGCTACCAGCGCATCTACTCCAAGCTCCTTGACGCCGCGGGCATCGCCAACGGCCGCATCACCGGCAACGGCCACACCTGGAACGCCGTAAAGATCGACGGCAAATGGTGCCAGATGGACCTAACCTGGGACTACACCAACGACAACTGGTATGGGGACCTGGACCAGCGCCTTGCCGTTGCGCGTGCGGTCTGCTCCGACTCCCCCGTGCTTCTGCTCGATGTATGCACATCGGCCCTCGACCCCAAGACCGAGCGAGAAATGCTGGACCGCATGCGAAATCTCGGTCATACCGTCATCATCGTCACGCATCGATCTGCTGCGTTGGAGGTTTGCGATCGGGTTATAGGCCTTGCATCTAAATGGTGATCTGCCGAGCAGGCTCTGCTCCCCAACGCCATGCAACTTACTTCGGATCGGACTCTACACCACTTTCTCGGCACTATCGGCGCGATCGAAATCATAAGTCGCATTAAAGCAGTGATTAACACTTATTTCTTCAATGCGCAGGACCACTGCATGAGACCAGCTCTAATCAACGCAAAATAATGGGAAGAGAATTTACGCGCAAGGTATATAGGCCATTTCCAATTATTATATGCAAGCTGAGCGGCCCCATTACCAACCACAAGCGCCCAGACGCCCATGCCAGTAAAGGAAATTAAGACATACGACAATACAAAACCTGCAATAGCCGAAACTATATAAGCCGGGAGATAGGGGATTTCATTCGTACTGATAATGTAATTACAACACAATGAATGATGGTTCCAAACCGCAAGATAAACAACCAAGGCGAAATAAAGAAGCCCGTCGGGGGAAAAACCTTTCTTAACTAGGAACAAGACTGGGAAGCCGACAAACCAGACACCGATCGTGCATACAACAATTAAAATCCAATATAGAGACAGACTTTTTTCAATAATTTTTCGTGCAGTCTGAACTTCGCCACCAGCATAAGCAGATTGAAACATTGGAATAAAAGATCGAACGTAGGCGCTGGCAAACCCGTAAATTGCACCGCCAACTTGAATAATTAATGAATACTGAGAGTTAACCTCCACACCAAGAAAATAGGAGCAGAGCAGCGAACTCAACTGAGTGGAAGCATAGCAGCAAAGTTGAACAACGCCGTCCCTCCACGCCAAATAAGCCACTGAAATAAACGTTTCTTTTATTTCAGAAATAGAAACACCCGTACAAGCATCGTTTGCTTTTTTTATCGCCTCTGAGTGAACCTCCAGAAAGCGACCGCAAAAAAATCTCAGCACAATGTCATTAAACAGATAACCGATGGCAGCGCCAATGATGCCAAAACCCATAAACAGCAAAAACGCAGAAACCACAAGCTGCCCAATGCGACCATAAGACTTTGCCCTGCTTTCAGCGGAAATATCCCCGAACCCTCTCAGGCAGGTCGTATAATGAAAAAAGAATAGATTAAAAAACACATCAAAACAAAAAATTAACCATGCGGTCCAACAAGAAAAGGGATCAATAGCACTTGAAATTGAAGAAATGTAGGCAGTTCCAACTGTAGCGGTAAGCATCAGGACAACGCAAGAAATTAACGCGTAAACAATCCGGGATGTTTTAATCAATTTGCCAAGCAGCTCATAGTCTACAGAATCACCAACTTGAGATGAATCGTAGCCGCTCTTGCTAATGCTACGCGCACCGCTAAGACAATAGACAATATTTCTCGCAAAAGTTGGTGTAAAGCCAAATTCAAATAACAGCGTTAAATTCCCAATGGCAACAAAAGTGTACCAGAGACCAAGTTCGGCGTTAGATAAGTAAGCAAGCAGAAACGGAAGAAGAAGGAAGCTGCTCCCCATTGAAAGAACAGTGCTTACATAGTTCCATATAATGTCTGACTTGGTAGTATTAATTTTTGCCATTATTTAGCCATCTCCACAACATCCTTTGATGGCACCCTGGATTGACAGGGCCCCTTATCTGAAAAGGCGGGCAGCGCCATAAGCATAAAGAAATTACATGCTGGATATAACATTCCGCATTCAACAAACCCCATTAGGGAATACAAGACCAAGCCCATGAATGTCACGTGGGCCGAAATACGCGCTTTATTTATCGCTACGCAATAGAAAGCAACAAACGCGGTAAATGGGATCAAACCGTATTGAATAAGTAGTCGACAATATGCATTGTCAAGCATGACTCTTGTTTGTATTAAATAACCACCCGTTGCAGACGGCAGCGAAACTATGGCCGTTAAGTCATTACCAAAAACAGTCAGAGGGTAGTTTTCAAAATAATAGGCGGAATAAAAAATCCGGTTGGTCATTAAATTATCAAGCTGAACAAGACATTTATTGGCACCATGGGACCACATAAAGGGCAGGGCTATACTAATAATCGCCAGAAAAAGCGGTAAAAAAGTAAATAGGGACCCATATGGTTTTGAACGGGGGCTTCTGAATGAAATAACCGAATACAAGGCCATTACGAAAATGCCTGCTGCAGAAGTTTTTGAATCAGCTACGAAAAAAGCAATTGCGAAACAGAAGATGCCCGCAAGACCGCTTCTGCCTTTCAGCTCAAAAATAGAAGCAGAATAAGCAATAAACAAAAGCTGTCCAAAATTATTAGGATGGGCAAAGCCCATCGAATTTCGTACAAAATTGCTACCGCGCGACATTAATACAGAAGGAATGGCACCGACACTATTGAGACCAACAACCATCAAAAGCATAAAGACGGACGATACAAGAATAGACCTTGAGATGTAGTATTCAGGGACGTCTTCAGCGCAAAGGCAAAACAGCGCCAACCAAATAATCTGAGAGGCTTTATTTGATTTCAGCGACCCGACGCAAATTAAAATCAGCAGCAAGCCAACTAGCACTTTCACATGAGAAGTCTTTTGTAGTAAAAGCTTCAGCAGTAGAAACGCTAAGGCAAACAACTCAAGGACCAGCGAAAGCACCGCAAGAGAAATCCCAAACACATTGGTAGCATTTACTGATCCAATATAATAGGAAACTGAAAAAAAAGCCAAAGCAAAGCTGAACATTACAGCCCCGGCATTTGCTCGTATAATCTCAGTCCATGATCTTTCCACATTAGTCAAATTCAATTAACGTACCCCATAAACAAACTTAGTAAAGCCAATTGCAGCCATAACACGCCTCGCAAGAAGAAGACGGATCGTAATGCGATTTTTCACTTCAGAGATAAATCGACGTGAATAGCGGTGAGAAGCAAAGCCTTCCATTAAATAGCTGAAATACGACTGGCAGACCATATTAGAGACAGGCTTAAAAAGCTGATTCGATTCCAAACGTGCACAATTACGAATCAAAGATAAGACTTCCCTGACTGCAGATTGCTTATATAGTTCGCTTAAATCCGGATTCACGTGACATAGCTCATATAGTTTTAGCAGTAAATTATCAACACTCTCGATAGCCGAGATATCAGTATTTCTCGTTACTGAATCACTATTGTTGACATAGCAATAGACCGCCGAGTCCACTACTTTTACACTTTCAGCCAGACGATAAGCATCTACCATAAACAACGCGTCTTCACCGAAACGAATGCCATCTTCAAATTTAAGAAAACCATTCCGGAATAATGATTTCTTAAATATCTTTCCCCAAACGCTTCGGAATACAACACCTTTAGTAAAGCTCGAAAACGGAACTTTATTAACATTATCCCAAAATGCAAGGCTAAGAGAGCATGCTGTTTTCCAGTCGATGCTTATAGCCTTGCCCGAATAATCGCCATGCTCATTCAGTAGAGCCCCGATAACCAAGCTACAGCCATCTGAGGATTCAAGCAACAGCCTAACTGCATTTATAGGCAGCATATCGTCAGCATCAACAAATGCCACCCAATCACCGGAGGCCTCATCGATACCCCTATTACGCGCCACGCATACACCACTATTGTTTTGACTAATCAGCTTAATCCGGTTGTCGCCCTCTGCAATAGCCATAACTAGCTCAGCGCCACGATCTGTCGACCCATCATCAACAATAATTATTTCAATGTTGCTCACACTCTGACGCTGAAGACTATTTAATGTCTTTTGAATCGTTTTTTCAGCGTTATACATCGGCACAATCACGCTCACGAGAGGATTGTCGACCAAGGAAGATTGACAGCAATTTACTTGCTTGCTTGTTGACGTCATAAACAGACGCCCCCCGAAAGCTTATTTGGACGACCCGTAGAAATAATTGCTTCAATCCATTCGGCAACATTAAAGGAGCATTTTAAAAATTTATCAGAAATATCAGCCGCATCTGGAACGCCAAATGAACAGACATAAGGTAATCCGTTAAGCTTGGCCTCAATTGCGGCAACACCAAGTCCCTCAAACGAAGCAAGAAATTCAAACGTAGCATATGAGCTGAGGGCCTTTATATACCTACCAACAACGATTTCGGTTCCACCCAGCCCATTTGAAAGGCCAGATACTAAAACCCTAGGCTTATTGTGGTCTAAGGCAGACGAAACCATTAAAAAGCCTTCCTTCCAAATCTAAGTACCGATAGAACAGAGGAGATGAACCAAGACAGCTTGGGTCCAATTACTGGCGCAAGCTTTTTCCGCATTTCAACACGGAACTTCTTAGCGGGTGACAACCAGGTGCCTGAATAATGGTGAATAGAATATGTATCATCAGTAATTTCAAACTTGCCACTATGACTGTCTAGGGGATCAAAATAAGTAGCAGGGTATGCAGTGAAACCATTTAACTGCTGAAATGAACCATCTCTCTTAAGAGCACAACTCACTTCCAGGTAATCAGTTAGCACCCTCGGAGAGGTATCCATAGAGTTGCGGCCTTTTCGCATCTCAAATCTCATAGATTCATATAATTTTGCGACATCGCTCATGACATGGCTTCCGGCCTCAGAACCCATGATGAGGCCGGGATTCAAGAAGAAATTATTCTTCATGAATCCCGAAAAAGCCTCATTATCTAAAAGCTCGTCCAGAGGCTTCAGGACTTCGACATCTGTATCGAGAAGGATTCCACCCTCTGAATACAGTATTCTGTAGCGCGCATAATCGCTGACAAACGCCCATTTTTTTGAGGCATATGCCTCACGACAAAATTCACATTGATTTATATCGAAATTGCTTTCGTCCCATCTACGAATTTCCCAATCAGGCATGATCTTCGACCAAGACTCAATGCATTTTCTTTCAAGTTCAGGAAGCTCACTTCCACCGAACCAGATGTAGTGCAGAACTTTAGGAATCATCAATTCCCTTTCGAACAATAGGCTACTTCTTGATGATTTTTTTAACCAGACGCTTCATCGGGTCATAAATTCCAAGCTTTTCGCATGTATGCCTAGCAAAGCGCTCGGCTTTTACTTTTCCGGAATCGGGGAACCACTTATTCATAAGCTCCTCACCATCCAGATTCGCCACATCAGCCATGAATTCATCGCGACGCGGATTCAGCTTCACGGACTTAGTAAGTTCACGAACACCTTCTACTGCAGCCTCAACATCAATCTCCTTCATACGGGCATAGCTTGAGGCTCGATCAAGCAATTCTTGTCCCTCATCGCTTTGGATGAGAACTCGAGTGACGCCCCGATTGTCGTCGAACTCTTTCGAGAGTCGATAAACATCGAAGAAATCCCAGCAAGTCAAATCAGTAACGCGATAACGCTTTTTAAACGGGCATTCGTAACAAATGGGTCGATCTGAAAGATCAGCAAAAAAGGCCCTTAGGTAAGGATCTGTTTCGACACCTTCACTGTACAGCCGTTCACCATACAGAGTCTCGCCTTCGAGCTCGCACATATTTGAATAGCGATAGCCAAACCGTGATTTATCTCTAAAAAGAACGGTCTCACCTTTTACGCCAACCTTTGCGTCAAGCCATTCGACCTGCCGCGCGAACACAGCGCGAGCGGGGTTCGCGCGGCAGACGAAGTCTGCCACGCGTAAATTTGCCGGCTTGCCGCCCAAAAATCGAAGCAGGCCTTCGCATTGACAAGGGGTACCAATAAAGAGAACTTCACGTCCAGTTTTTAGTTGTTGTTTGACCTCGGGATACGCAGGGCCAACAACGCTCTGAACATATTTACTGTTGCGGAAGCGCCAAAGTTCATCAACGCTTTCCACAGAAAAATGTCCGACCTTAAGTCGCCCAGGGGCTCCTTCGGCTCGCACAAGCTGTTCACCGCGCAAATAACCTGCACCAAACACAATACCGCCGTTGGCAATCACGGCCTGAGCAAGGGCAGTGAAGGCTCCACCAGAAGTGCTTTCAGCAAGCACCTTTTGATCATTATGCTGGACTAGAAAGGCTCGTTGGGACTTAGGCTCGTCCTTATCAACATTAAGCACTGGGCAAGCCTTTTCGCATAATCCGCAATCAATACACTGGTCAGCATTGACTACGGGGTACTCGCAGCCCTCGGCGTCATATTCCATTGATATGCACTGCTTGGGACATTTTTGAGCACAGGCAGCGCAACCGCAGCATTTACTTTTGTCCGTGATGGAGATCATACTGTTCCCTACAACTCAAGAGCTGATTTAAGCCAATTGGCCGATTCATTCCTATACACATTAAGTCGTTGACGTACTGACACAAAGTCAATTTCATTTGCCATTGCGGCACGGAAAGCATCCTTCGATTCGCAAATACGATCGGAGTTTCCAAGGACACGCAACAATGTATCAATACGTGAGTTCGTAGACTGAGCACCCATATTCTCGTGGCGACGGAACGAGAAGAAGGGCACCTCAAAAATATTTGAGAAAACGCTTCCGTGGAAAGAGTCAGTACAGACATACGAAGCATGGGCAATCAAGTTGACCCACTCAGCCGGACCGGCTTCCCAAGGATAATAATCCGCGTAATCGTCATCAGCCTTAACATATTCATCGGGATGAGCAATGGCGACGATCTTCAAATTATGCTGCTTGGCAAGCTCTTGGGCACATTCACGATTCCATGCATTCTTACCCATGAAATAGCAGAAAGCATAGGGCTCGTCAGGAACGTCAATCGAAGAGGAACAAGCAAGGCTTGCCCACTGATCTCTAGCCAGCAGCATCGTAGGGTCGCATACAACAGAGCATCGGACGCCCGTAGCTTTCTCTACCAAATCCGCTCCCGTATCCTCGCGAACAGAAATGGCCGAAAAATCGGAAAGAAAATCTTTTGTTTTACGAAGATATTTTTCAGAAAGGGAAGATACTCCAAAACTAGTGGAATAAGACACCTTGCGGACAGGAGGCTGCACGAAAGATAGTGTAAAGTACCTACCAGCAATGTTAACAGGCAGCCAAAGCTGATCGCTGCCAACAACAACGCTGTCATAATCAGCCACAAGCGCCCCAAGTTCTTCAAACGAAGCGGCTTGAGGAGTAAAACTAAAATGTGTTGACTCGAAAGATGAAAATGCACTTTTCCTCTTTGCCATTTTCTTTCCAAAGTCAGCATCAAGCTTCTGCTTGATGCGATGCTTTACAAAACCCAGCTTTGCACGATAAAGATCTACATCAAATAGATGCTCAAGATAGTAATCATTGCGTCCTTCAGAAATAGCATGACCCAGGCCACGTTTATCAATAGTATTGACTTCAACTCCCAGCTCCTCAAGGGCACGCTGGGTCGCGTACGCCTGAAGAACGCTGCCAAAGTTGATTTTGTCATGACACGACGCGACTGCGACTCGCTTAGAACATGTAATAGTCAAGCTATCCCCTTAATCAACAGAACCTAAATAGGTCATATAACAATCCAATAACACTCTGGCCGCAGCATTAATTTCAAATACCTGCAAACCGGCATCGTCGCCAGGCGCGAAGACCTCTGTGCTCAACTCAATAAGTCTTTCGGCCCACTTTATACAGGAGCTAGAAAGTGATTCAAATTGCATCATGGATGTAACAGCGGTCTCAGAGGTAACGGTATCAGACGCAAGAATGGGTGTATGCGATGCCTGGCATTCAACTCCGACCATTGGGAGGCCTTCATACAGGCTCGGCAGGCAGAAAACATCAAATGCTCGATATAAAGATGCTGCGTCGCTTCTAGTGCCCAAAAACCGAACAGAATGGCTAATCCCCAGACAATCAGCTTGGTCCTTTATCTGTTCAACCAACGGACCAGAACCAACCAAAACTAAAACTGCATCATTACGAATCTTTAAAACCTGATCGAATATATTAAGCAAATATGAGTGATTCTTCTGCTCTGTAAAACGACCAATGTGCCCAATTAGAAGCTGTCCATCAGCAACACCAAGCGATCGCCGCGTCCTTAGGCGATCCTCATCATCTGGCGCGAAAACAGACAAGTCGACAGCATTACGCATGACTACAAATTGAGAACTCGATCCAAATAACCATTCACCAGCGAATTTACTACATGCAAAACGGTGAGTCGGATACCGGTTTGATTGCGTTTTCAGCACGGCCTTCAGGGCATTCTTGGCATACTCACCCCTACCACTCGTAGAGTGGCTATGGGCGATACGCACGGGGACACCCGCCTTCTTCGCAGCACGAAGAGGAAAGACCGAAAGCGCGTTGATGTGACTATGGACAATCTTCCAGCCCTCTTGCTTAAAGAGACGCTGAAGCTCTCGCTGGTATTCAGCTACATGCTGATAGGGCGGTATCTCAAAGACCCTGCCACCGAGCGATTCGATCTCGTCACGGGGAACAAGCGTCGAATCGGAATCAACAAGAAAGTCAAACTGCACTTTACCGCGATCGATGTGACGATAGTAATTCATAACGACAGCTTCGACGCCGCCACCAACCATCTTGCCAACAACCTGAGCCACCCTAACCGGTTCAGTCATTTAGCAAGCACCTCCACCGGTAAAGACCTCAACGACCGTGAGGAGAACAATCTTCAAGTCCGTGATGGGGCCGCGCTTGGCGATGTACTCCAAATCACAGCGGACCATGCCGTCGAAGTCGGTATCGTTGCGGTCAGTCACCTGCCACCAGCCGGTAATGCCCGGCTTCACAGCCAAGCGCTGCAGGTCGTACTCGGTATACTCCGCGACCTCGTTGGGCAGCGGCGGGCGCGGGCCGACGACGGACATCTGACCCATGAACACGTTCAGGAACTGCGGGAACTCGTCGATGGAGTGCTTGCGGATGAACTTTCCAATCTTGGTGACACGCGGGTCATTCTTCATCTTGAACATGGCGCCGGCGATCTCGTTCTGCTCCCTGAGCTCGGCGAGGCGCTCGTCGGCGTCCTTGTACATGGAGCGGAACTTCCACATGCGGAAGGTAGTCAAACTACCGTCGGGACGGGTGCGGCCAACGCGGATCTGACTATAGAAGGGGCTGCCCTCGCTCTCCAGTCGGATGGCCGCGGCCAGCACCAGGCTGGGCACAGCGATGACGACGAGCACGGCACCGCTGAACACGATGTCGAATGCGCGCTTCACTGCCCTATATGCCAAGCGCGAGCGGTCCCAGTCCATGATGGATTGCATGACCTTGTAACGGCCGGCGCCCTCGCGCCGGTCCATGGCCTGGGCAATCAGTGCCGCCCCCGCAGGCGCACAGCTCTTTGTTACTTCTTTAGCAGCCATAGTCAAAAATACATTCCCGTTCCCCAGGGATCCCCCAATCGGCAAATTCAAAAATGCGAACGAATTGCCAGTGCGACGTCTCCCTTACGTTTTGCTGGGAACGTCGAGCGGTAGCAGCTCCCTAAATGCGGAGTTACCTTCGCCCACGTCTACCAGGCACCAGCGTTTATGGCGGTCGATCTTTTTAACGCGGGCCTCTTGCCCCACCAAGGGACCCTGCTCTATGTGCAACACGCCGTCTTCTATGCGCGCTACGCTGTTGCGCACAACACCGTCGTCGTCCAACACGCTGCGGTACCAGTCCTGTGCATCGTCCGGCATGGGCATGTACGCCCGCTCCCTACTGCCGGCGATACGACAGCCAAAGCTCAACTGAGCCAAAGCCCTATCGAGCGCGGCGGCATCGTGCGTGGCGACGAAGAAATATTCCTTGTACATGGGTTTGGTTTGGAGCGACCAGGCGCCATCCCGCTTAAACCAGAACTCCTTTTGCATCACAAAAGCGTCCTGCATCAGGTTGTGCGGGATAATGCGGCGAACCTTTTCGCAGGTCTCGCGCTCTTTTCCATTGGGGGTGTGGACCAGATACCAGCGGACGCGGCCGTGCTGGTTGTTGGTGCTGGCGCCGTTAAAAGCGCCCGGCAGCTGCTCTTGGCGCCGTGCCGTCTGTTCCATGTTCTCGCCCCCTCTTTTGGCGTTGCGATGCACGCAAATGCAGGGGCGTTTAGAACAGGCTTCTCGCTCGCAGCTAGGCGCAGTCGCAAAAGTACAGGTTTTTGTATCTTTCGACAGACGACATTATACGAGCAATTAATCAGCGTTTGCCCAGATTACGCAAAATGTACTGCCAGTAGGTGTATCTCCATATCCCCCCTACAAAAACCTGTACCTTTTTGTGCAACAAAAAAGCCGCTCAACCAGCGGCTTTTCTTATTTTGGTAAGAAAAAAGGCGACCGCCCTTTGTGGACGGTCGCCTTTGTTAATTGTTGTGAAGTTCGCCTTAGGCGCGAGTCTTGATCTCCTCGGTCACCTTGGCAACAAACTCGTCAACGCTCATCTGAACGGTCTCGTTGGAGCGATCGCGGACGGAGATGTTGCCGGCCTCGACCTCCTTCTCGCCCAGGATGAGCATGTAGGGCACGCGGTCGATGCTGCGGGCCTCGCGGATCTTGTAGCCGATCTTCTCGTCGCGATCGTCGCAGACCACGCGAATGCCGGCCTCCTCCAGCTTGGCGCACACCTCGTGGGCGTAGTCGCGGCTCTTCTCGGACACGGGCAGAGCCTTAACCTGCACGGGAGCCAGCCAGGTGGGGAACTTGCCCGCAAAGTGCTCAATCAGAATACCGATGAAGCGCTCGATGGAACCAAAGCATACGCGGTGCAGCATGATGGGACGCTTCTTGGTGCCGTCGGCGTCCACGTACTCCAGATCAAAGTTGAGCGGCATCTGGAAGTCGAGCTGCACGGTACCGCACTGCCAGGTACGGCCGAGCGAGTCCTCCAGGTGGAAGTCGATCTTGGGGCCGTAGAAGGCGCCGTCGCCCTCGTTGACCTCGTAGTCCATGTGCAGCTGCTCCAGAGCGGTGCGCAGGCCCTCCTCGGCGCGAGCCCAGTCCTCGTCCGAGCCCATGGAGTCCTCGGGGCGGGTGGAAAGCTCAACGTGGTACTTAAAGCCAAACTTCTGGTACACGGAGTCGATGAGGTTGACCACGCCCACGATCTCGTCGGTCAGCTGGTCGGGACGCACAAACAGGTGGGCGTCGTCCTGGTTAAAGCAGCGCACGCGGAACAGACCGTGCAGGGCGCCGCGCAGCTCGTGGCGGTGCACCAGACCAATCTCGCCGGCGCGGATGGGCAGCTCGCGGTAGGAGTGCGGCTTGGAGGCGTACACAAGCACGCCGCCCGGGCAGTTCATGGGCTTAATGCAGTACTCTTCGTCGTCAATGACGGTGGAGTACATGTTGTCCTTATAGTGATCCCAGTGGCCCGAGGTCTTCCACAGCTGCTTGTTCATGATGAGCGGCGTGGAGATCTCCACGTAGCCGGCCTTGTGATGGATCTCGCGCCAGTAGTCCAGCAGCGTATTCTTAAGGATCATGCCGTTGGGCAGGAAGAACGGGAAGCCGGGGGCCTCGTCACGCATCATAAAGAGGTCCATCTCGCGGCCGATCTTGCGGTGGTCGCGCTTCTTGGCCTCCTCCAGCATGTGCAAGTGCTCGTCGAGCTCCTCCTTGGTGGCAAAGGCGACGCCGTTGATGCGGGTGAGCATCTTGTTGTCCTTGTCGCCCTTCCAGTAAGCACCCGAGACGCCGGTGAGCTTAAAGGCCTTGAGGGCCTTGGTGTAGCAGATGTGGGGGCCGACGCACATGTCGATGTAGTCGCCCTGCTGATAGAAGGTGATGCGGGCGTCGTCGTCCAGGTCGTTAATGTGCTCGACCTTGTACTTCTCGCCGCGCTCCTCCATAAGGGCGATGGCCTCGGCACGGGGCTTCTCAAAGACGGTGAACTTGAGGTTCTCCTTGACGATCTTTTTCATCTCGGCCTCGATCGCGGGGAAGTCGTCCTCGCTGATCTTGACGCCCTCGGGCAGGTCGACGTCGTAGTAGAAGCCGTTGTCGGTCGCGGGGCCGTAGGCAAAGTCGGCCTCGGGGTACAGGCGCTTGATGGCCTGCGCCATGATGTGCGCAGCGGAGTGACGGATGACGTGCGTGACCTCGTCCTGCGGGAGCTCGGCCACCGAACCGTCATTGTAGAGTGCCTTCATGGGTATGTTTTCTCCTCTCGGATGCCTGATGCAAGTGCGTGCGATGCGCTCGGCGTTTTTGACTTGCATCATTATAGGCAGGTTGCCTTGGTATACAAGCGCCCGCCGCACCTTAATGGCACGGCGGGCGATTTTCTACGCATGCTTCATCGTGTGGGCGCGAGGTGTGGGGCGCGCGTGGCTTGCGGTGTGCCCGGGGCTTGCGGCCGGCCCGGCGATGGATGCGTTACTGGATGCGAGTTCGGCAGTAGGGGCAGCCCTTCCAGTGCGCATCGAGCGGGCGATGGCAGCTGGGGCACACGTTGCGAACCTGGGTATCGCACACCGGGCAGACAACGAAGTCTTTCTCGATGGGCGCGCCGCACTGCGGGCAGGTGCCGTACTGGGCAAGCTGGCGCTCACGCAGGGCCATGTCCAGCTCCTGCTCCTCGCGGTCGGCCGCGTAGGAGTGCGGGCGCAGGACCAGGTAGGCAATGAGGCCCACAAACGGGATGAGGGCGATGATGCCCCATGCCACGTAGGCGCTGGCGCCGCGGCGGCGAGCGTCGATGAACACATAGACGACCGACAGCACATACAGGGCGATGATAAAGCCAACAAAGGCATAGACGACGCCCATGAGCTGCGGCGACATGAGCTCGGAGATGTACTTGGACATTACGGGTACCTTTCGGAATATTAACAGTTCGGTCAAGTTTACCACGGGGTTTGTTTATATGGGACCACGGCTAGGGGCGGGGCTGGCGCGGACACAAACATCCCAATCTGTAACAGGTGGGAGCGGAATCCGGGTCTAGATGTTACGGATCGAGACAGAAGAATCTCTCCCGGGCTTAAATCTCAATCTGTAACGTCTATGACCGAAATTCCCCTCTTACTGTTACAGATTTAGACATTCGAAACCGACTGATTGGTTCATCTAAATCTGCCACTATTTACTGCGCCCGTTTTACCTACTGGTTTGTTGGGAAATATCCCAATTTATCCCAAGTGCGTCGCAAACGGAACGCGCCACCTGCTCACGGGAGGGACGAATATAATGTCGCCCCGACACGCCCAGCAGGGAGTGTCCCGTGAGCATTTCCATGAGGTCCCAGGGCATGTGCAGCTCCATCTCGCAGATGGTTCGCCACGAGTTGCGGAGGTTCGACCATGGGATGTGCTCGATGCCCTCGGCTGCGCACCACTCCTTCCATCTATGATTGCACATCCCCCGGTTCATGGGCAGCCCGTCCCCGCGATCTGCTAGCTACTCGGAGCCTGCCGCGCGGCGCTCGTCTGCAATTTCGAGCAGGCGCCCGACGGCATCCGGCAGCACCACGACTGTGCGTATGGACTTCCGCGTCTTGAGTACGCCGTCCGCCGTGGGCTCGATGCCCGCTTGCTCCGTCTGGCGCACGAGGTCGACCGTTGCGAGCGTTGTGGATTCCGTCGCAAACGGCATGACCTCATCGGTGCGGATGCCCAGCGACTCACCCGACCGGTATGAGCCAAAGCACGCCATGATGAACGGCGCCTCGAGCGAGGTTCCGTGCAGCCGCTCCAGGATGTCCTTTGCTACATCGAGCGTGTATAGACGCTTGGAACGCTCGCGCGTCTTGCAGGTGGGCATGGTGTATTTCACAGTTGCGGCAAATGGGTCGATGGGCAGCACGACAAAGCCCAACACGGTTCCGTAAATCTTGCGCAGGGTGAGTAGGGCAGGGCCCGCCGTTGCTGCGGGGAGAGTCAGGGGACATTCCTGCAAGGTGCACGGGGCGCAGCTGGTCGACCGGCATCGAGCCTCACGCGCGGCGCCTCTGCTTGCGTGTCATATAATGTCCCTAGGTTGCCCGGAGCTATCTCCGTGTTACTCCGGCATCCTTGTTGTCACCCCGCCGCGCCAAGGTTCCAGCCGTGCGCGGTGGGGTTTCTTTATGTCTGGAGCCGTCAAAAACGCTTTGACGGCTTGGTTGGGCTCTAGCGCAGTTTGCTATAGGAGCTTCTGGTCTTCTGGCGCGGGTCTGAGGTCATGGACCTTGGTTATCCTCACGGACTTGTTCTCCCATGCTCCGATCTCGTTCCGTCGTTGACGGAGCAACAGGTCCGCAATCATGTCGTCCCCGATGCCGAACGTGCGTTCACGCCTCGCGAGCTGGCCGAGGAAGTCGAAGTCCCCCATGTTCGCCGAGAGCTTCTGTCCGTTCCAGTAGAGTTCCCATTTGCGCTTGTCGCTGTACTCGAGCACGGGTTTCGCGACGTTGAGGTGCTGACCCTTCATGATGACGTCGCGCTCCTGCTCCGTCTCGCACTTGGGCGCCGTCCTGATGTCTTCGAAGTCGTCTCGTGAAGATTCGAAGCCGTCGACACCGTCTCCGCTTATCGATAGGCCGCCGATCTTCTCGTTGTCCGCGAGCGCGCCGAACATTGACGAGACGGCGGAGTCGACCTCATTGGAGCCACTGACCTTATAGACGTTCTGTGTGATATTGATGACTGAGTTGTTGCCAGCGGTTACCGAGATGCCGTCGCCAACGCGCCCGACGCTTTTCGGTGCTCCGTTCTTGCCGAGGAACCGGCGGAGCTCGAGATAGCCCTTGAAGGCGCTCAGCACCGGCTCGAGCTGATCGCTCGTTTGGCTCAGTGTCCCAAGTATGCCTGGCAGGTCTTTTACGACCGCTTGGAGAATGGCTTCCAGGCAGCCGGGGCGAGTTGCGGTTATCTCGACGTCGATGACCGCATTCGGATCAAGTTCTCTTGCCGAAGCCTGTACGGCCCTCGAGTAGCCGAGGAGCGCCGCGGTGAACGTGCCGACTGAGACCCCTTCCAGATCACCCTCGAATTTGAAGGTTATTGTTTTACGCTCCATCACATGTCTCCATATCCGAATCACCTCGGTGGATAATTCTATCCTCTCGTTGGAATGCTCATAAACGAAGAAAGGCGACTGTCCTCGGGGACAGCCGCCTTTCCTTTGGACGCTGGCCCCGTGGGGTCCCCGCGTCAATACCGCTGTCCAAATTACCGTTTGCCGTCGGCGCGGTCAAGCCGTCACCCATTTTCGCGACCCCACGAAAATGGGGAACAACTGGCGTTTTGATAGGCCCTTGTGCCCGTCACGCCTTGCCGTTCAGACGCTTCGTCATACGCTCGAAGTCGTTCTCGTAGGCCTTGTCCTGGAGCTTCTGGAACTCATGGAAGCGCTCCTTGGCGATCTTGTCGGCCGTCTTCTTGTTGCGGTTGCCGAGGCCCTTGAGCACCTCGCGCCCGCTGAATGTCAGGAAGCCGTCGAGCAGGCGCTCGCAGTCCTCCATGCTCGTAAGGACGTGCCGCTCGGCCCTGTCCTCGAGCGTGTCGAGCAGCATCGTGACGAGGCGGTTCAGCTGCCTGATCTCGTCCTCGGACAGGTAGTTCTTGGCCACGGTGACGTCCGAGGAGTGGATGCGGCCCTCGGGGCCTCCCTTCCACGACGTGAGCCCCATGTTGGGCTTGGAGGGGTCGGAGCGCCCCTGGACGATCTCGGCCGCGGTGTGCCCGGTGACGGCGTAGTGCATCTTGTTCTGGACCGCGGCGTAGAAGTTCTTGGCCATGGTCGAGTCCTTGTCGTAGTCGAAGCTGCACTCCTGGAATATGTCGGTGATCTTGAGCCACACGCGCCGCTCGCTCGCGCGGATGTCGCGGATGCGGGCAAGCAGCTCGTCGAAGTAGTCCTTGCCGAAGGGCCGGCCGTTCTTGAGCATGTCGTCGTTGAGGACGAAACCCTTGGTGATGTACTCCTTGAGGGTCGCCGTGGCCCACTGGCGGAAACGGGTCGCGCGCAGCGAGTTCACGCGGTATCCGACGGCAATGATGGCATCGAGCGCGTAGAAGTCGACCATATATGTCTTGCCATCTGAGGCAGTTGTTGCAATTTTTGCAACAACTGCGTCTCGGGCAAGCTCACCCTCTTCGAAGATGTTCTTCATGTGGCGCGAGATGGTCGACTTGTCCTTGTCGAACAGCTCGGCGATTTCCTTCTGGGGCATCCAAAGCGTTTCGTTCATGTAGCGCACCTGCACCGGCACGTTTGTCCCCTCGGACTGGTACAGGACGATCTCGGCCTGGATAGGGTCTTCCATATATCTTCCTTTCCGTTGAATGCCTACGCGGACCTTACTTGATCCGCTTCCAGCCCTTCGCCTTCAGGCGCTGCAGCCTGAGCTTGGGACAGCTCGGCCTGGTCGCGTGCCGTCTCCAAGATCTTCGAACGCCTCTTCTCGGTGCTCTGCCGGTAGCAGGTGATCAGCTCGCCCTCCGCGCCTGCCGGCGCCGTCGGCTTGCCCTCGGGATGCTCCTCGTACCATCCGAGCAGGTCGTTGGGGTCGGTGTTGAATACTTCGCAGAGCGCACCCACGAGCTCTGCATTCGGATAGCTCTCCTCGCGCTCCCAAGACTGAATAGTTCGGAATGACTTGCCGACTTTTTGTGCTAGCTCCTTTTGGTTTAGCCCCTGGGCTTCTCGGCGCTCTCTTAGACGAAGGTTCATCCTCACTCCTTTCTTTACGTTAAGTGAATAGTAAACAAAAAATGTCTTTACACAAAAAAATGTTGCTCATTTGATTAACAGGGGCATAAAGCTATTCATATTGAAATTCGACAGACAGAAAAACGTCTCTAAGGAGGAACAAATGGACTTCAGTAAGGAGCTGGCGGGGATATCCGCGCCGCACGCGCCCGAGCTGACCTTTCTCAGGCTGAGGTCGCTTCCAAAGTCGGAATGAACGTCAGCACTTTCGCGAAGTACGAGAGTGGCGATTACATTCCTGGAGCCGACAAGCTCTTGGCTATCTCGCAGGTTCTTGGTTGTCCGCCCAACGACCTGATGGGCTGGAACACGGACGAGGCCGCATAGGGATGGAGGAAGAGGAATGACTGGGAGGAGCTACGAGCTGCCCGACGACATCACGACCCTGGGCGGCATGGTGATCTTTGTGTTAATAAACACGGATATTTGGGGTGCACGTCCGTGTGGCTTTCGTATCCCCAAATTATCCCAAGTGCATGTGCTAACCCGTTTTTACGCGCTTGTGCCGTTGTTGCCGTACTTAAACTCGCAGGTAAGCAGTGTGTTCGATTTTGTCGTTCTTACTGGTCAGTACTGCCACAACTAGACCCCAAAACAGTCCCCAGATGTTACAGATCGAGACAGAAGAATCTCTCCCCGGCTTCAATCTCAATCTGTAACATCTTGGACCTCAAAAACCTTCTTACTGTTACAGATCGAGACAAACCTCCGGCACCGGGGTCAGCAGACAAAAACGTCGACGTTACCGAGCTTCCCCTCGCCTGCCGTTGGCGGGTGTTGCGGGGCTGTTCGCCGCATTGCCGCCGCGCTGGGGGTGTGTAGACCGTAGGATAGTCTTATTGACAGCCTGTCAACTCATCTGGGAGGCACTGTGACGGAAACGTTTGATATCGCGATTGTCGGCGCGGGCATCACCGGATGCGCCATCGCGCGGCAGCTCGCGCGGTTTGACCTGTCCATTTGCGTCGTCGAGGCGGCCAACGACATCGCGCTGGGCGCGTCGAAGGCCAACGGCGGCTTGGTGCACGCCGGCTACGATCCGGCGCCGGGCACCGTAAAGGCGCAGGTCAACGCCCGTGGCTGCGAGTTGTACGGTACGTGGTCGCAGGAGCTGGGCTTTCTGTTCTGCCGCACCGGGTCGATGGTATTGGGCTTTAACGACGAGGACAGCGCGCATCTGGAGCAGCTGCGCCAGAATGGCCTGGCCAACGGCGTACCCGAGCTGGCGATCGTCGGACCCGACCGCATCCACGAATTAGAGTCGCGCGCCAGTGCCGATGCAACGTGCGCGTTGTGGTGCCCCTCGACTGGGTTTGTCGACCCGTTTGAGGTTGCCATCGCCGCGCTGGAGAACGCCGTGGCCAACGGGGTGAAGTTTATGCGGTCCGCTCCGGTAGAGGCGATTGAAG
>ULQP01076578.1_pt1 | contig 18998 bp, 22 predicted proteins | sample 1954571 | NCBI WGS metagenome assembly ULQP01 (sample SAMEA4835657, study PRJEB28245) | human gut metagenome | biome: gut microbiome; material: fecal sample | place: Denmark | collected 2008 | reverse complement strand
GGCTGCCGGCACGGCTGTTCTCGCCGGCGCGTGCTTCAAGTCCTCCTCGATGCGCGATATGCGCGCGCGAAGCTCGTCAACGCCCTCCGTCAGGCGCGGATCGCACAGTGATATTATACACAACTCCGCAGTGAGCTTTGCGCTTTTAGAATCGCGTATCTTCAAAAGAGAGTCCGAAACAATGTTTATCCGGTTAATAAGCTCGGCTTTCGTGAGCTTTTTGCAGAAAACACCCAAAATATCACGGCTGAAGCGGCCCGATATAAGATCTGCGCCTGCTTTCGGTGCAACCGCCAGCATGAGGCAGTCGCGCAGGAGCGTGTTCAGCTCATACAGCAGCGTCGCCGGATCCTTTCCGTCGCGCCAGAGGCTGTCAAAGAGCTTGAGCGCCTCATCGGTATTTTTCTTCACCGCGTAGTCAAGCAGCTGCGCCGTGCGGCGGTTTCCCGTAAGCCCCATCGCCGAGTACACGGCGTCGGTGTCGATATCGCTCTCGCCCGAGCACTGGTCAAGCAGCGACAGCGCGTCGCGCATGCCGCCCTCGGCAAGACCTGCGATAAGCTCGGCGGCGCTGCGCTCGAGCCTGAGATTTTCGCACTGCGCAACATGCTCGAGATGGTCGGCGATAAGCTGCGCGTCAAGGCGCTTGAAGCTGTGCCGCTGGCAGCGCGAAAGTATCGTCGCCGGAACTTTGTTAAGCTCCGTCGTTGCGAGGATGAACACAAGGTGCTCCGGCGGCTCTTCAAGAATTTTCAGCAGCGCGTTGAACGCCGCCGTTGACAGCATGTGCACCTCGTCGATGATATACACGCGCTTTTTGACCGAGACAGGAGAAAACACGGCCTCCTCGCGCAGCTGGCGGACGTTATCCACGCCGTTATTGGACGCAGCGTCGATCTCGACGACGTCCATGATGCTGCCGTCCTCGATGCCGAGGCAGGCGGGGCACTTGCCGCAGGGATTGCCGTCCACGGGGTGCTCGCAGTTGAGCGCCTTGGCAAGTATCTTCGCGCAGGTGGTCTTGCCCGTGCCGCGCGTTCCGATGAACAGATACGCGTGCGAGGTGCGGCCTGTCGATATCTGATTTTTAAGCGTTTCCGTTATGTGCTTTTGCCCGACGACCTCGTCAAAGGTCTTGGGACGCCACTTTCGATATAAAGCCTGATACATAACAATAATGATCCCGTAACAAATATAATGCGGCCCTTGACAAGACTGCACACCCAACTTCGAAAACTGACATATGCCCGTTACGCCGGCAGCCGGCTCAGAACCGGCACCCTCACGGCACACGAAAAGCACCGCTTAATGCTGCTCGGTTCCCCGCCTGACATGGTTCACGGGTTTCCGTTGCGCGAGACCGGCTCGTCAACGCTGCTTACCGGTGTCAGACGACACATGACAGATCCTATGTTGGGAATTCATTCCTGCTGTAGCGGATTGCAGGTTACAGGGCACCGCTGGCTCCCCAACTAGTGCAGCCTTGTCAAAAGCCGCGAAAATATTATAACTCAGATCAGCAATATAATCAACAAATATTTTCTTTACTTTTTTGAAAAGTGTGTTATAATACTAAGGCCGAGCAAAGTATGGGCCCGTAGCGCAGCTGGGAGCGCGTTCGGTTCGCATCCGAGAGGTCGAGGGTTCGAATCCCTTCGGGTCCACCAAAGCCAAGACTCCGTTCTCGTTTGAGGACGGAGTTTTGTTCTATATTATCCGCCATTCAATGATCCGTCCGCTGCGAGCGATCGCGGCGGACTTTTTCTTGCCTGTCGGGCGGCGATATGCTAACATAGGCCTGATAAATCGACACACAGGAGAAAAGCTATGGTAAAACAAAATCTGCATTGCCACACGACGTTTGACGACGGGGCGAGCACGCCCGAGGAGATGGTCTGCGCGGCAATGGAGCACGGGCTAAGCTCGCTGGGCATAAGCGCGCACGCTCCGATGGACGGCGAAGACTGGTGCACTCCGAAGGAGAAAGAGGCCGGCTTCAAGGCGGAAATGCAGCGCCTGAAAGAAAAATATGCCGGAAAGATCGCGCTGTACACCGGCCTTGAATACGATGCCGCGGCCGAGAAAAATTTCGACGGCTACGAATATATCATCGGCTCGGGACATGTGCTCGACGGCTTCTATGTTGACTCCACGCGCGAGCGGGCAATTGCGCTCATCGAGCACTTCGGCGGGGCCGAGAAGGCCGCTGATGTGTTTTTTGCAAACTACGCATCTATGGCGCAGATACCCGAGGTGGACATCGTCGGGCACTTCGACCTTTTGACGAAGTACAACGAGCAGGGCGCACTGTACGACACGCAAAGCTCATGGTACCGCGACGCAGCCTTTGCCGCGATGGAGACGCTCAATGCCGCCGGGAAAATATTCGAGATGAACACGGGCGCTATAAGCCGTGGCTACAGAACGACACCCTATCCCTCGCCGGAGCTTCTGCGCCACCTTCACGATATAGGCGGACGCATCGTGATAAGCTCGGATTCGCACTCGGCAAGCAGCATATGCTGCGCCTTTGACCTGTGCGAGCAGATAGCTCGCAGCTGCGGCTTTGATGAGCTGTGGTACTTCAACGGAAGCTGCTTTGAACCCGAAAAACTATCATAGTTTAATATTTTTTTGCCACTGCTATGTTATTTTGCGGCATATGATGATATAATTGCAGCATAACTATCAGGAGGTCTGACATATGGACAGAAAGCAATTGAAGGCGCAGTCGAAAAACCTCATTCGCACCGCCCAACCCAAGCCCGTTGTTACCGCGATCATATATCTTCTCATCATCTCGGTGCTCGGCTTCCTATCGTATAAGCTTGTCGGCGGCTCGTCGTTTGAGCTTCAGTCGGTTTATGAGCAGTTTGGTATCGGCTATGACGTCGGCTTTGGCACAGGCGCATACGACAGCTTTGATCCGGATCAGTTTGCCTATGCGATCGAGCAGGCCCTTCCGACTCCGGGCGCAGCTCTTCTTAATCTCGCCGTAGGCATAGTGTCGCTTGTGATCGGCGCCGGCTTCACGATCTACTGCCTGCGCACGGTGCGTGGAATGCAAACAAGCTACTGGAACCTTTTCGATGCGTTCGGCATGTTCTTCCGTGTCATCTGGCTGTACATCCTCGAGGGTATATTCGTTTTCCTCTGGTCGCTGCTGTTCATTATCCCCGGTATAATCGCCGTGTACCGCTATCGCATGGCACTGTATCTGCTGCTTGAGCACCCGGAGATGAGCGCTTTGCAGTGCATAAGCGAAAGCAAGCGCCTTATGGTCGGCCACAAGGGCGAGCTGTTCTGGATGGATCTTAGCTTCATCGGCTGGACGCTGCTTATCGGCATTGCCGACTCAGTCAGCGAATGGCTTGCCGGCGCAATCGGACCGTCGATCATTGCACAGATCATCGGCGTTATCGGCTTCGGCGTTCTGGTGCAGTTCTTCGTGCTGCCGTACATGAATCTGACCTACGCAGGCTACTATGTTGAGCTTACAAAGCCCAAGGCCGACGCAGGCTTTGCCGACGGCTGGACTCCGGAGCTGTGAGGTCAGAAGCATGAAGGTAACATTTTTAGGCGCTGCCCATGAGGTCACCGGCAGCTGCACTCTTCTCGAAGTCGGCGACAAAAAAGGTGTTATCGACTGCGGTATGGAGCAGGGCAAGGACCTTTTTGAAAATCAGGAGCTGCCGGTCGCGGCATCGGTGCTTGACTTTGCGCTGGTGACGCACGCGCACGTTGACCACTCCGGTCTGCTGCCGCTGCTTTATAAAAACGGCTTCCGCGGCACCGTGTACGCCACGGGCGCTACATGCTCGCTGCTGGACATAATGCTGCGCGACTGCGCGCACATACAGATGGCCGACGCCGAATGGAAATCGCGCAAGGCGATGCGCCGCGGTGAAGCCGCCGTCGAGCCGCTTTACGATCTTGATGATGTTGCAGGGCTTATGAAGCTGCTGCACCCATGCGAATACGGCAGCCAGGTGCAGGTCAACGAATCGGTCACGATCCGTTTCACCGATGTCGGGCATCTGCTCGGTTCGGCAGCTATCGAGATCTGGCTCAAAGAGGGCGACTGCGAAAAGAAGATCGTCTTCTCCGGCGATATAGGCAACCTCGATCAGCCGATACTCTGCGACCCGAAGCACATCGACAAAACCGATTACCTCGTGATCGAGTCCACCTACGGTGACCGCAACCACGCCGATGAGCGCCCCGATTACATTGCCGAGCTTTCCGCATGCATCCAGCGCACGCTCGACCGCGGCGGCAATGTCGTGATCCCCTCGTTTGCTGTCGGCAGAACGCAGGAAATGCTGTATTTTATCCGCGAGATAAAAAATCGCGGCCTTGTAACGGGGCATTCCGACTTTCCCGTTTACGTTGACAGTCCTCTTGCCATCGAGGCAACGAGCGTGTTTTTGCAGTGCGACTCGAGCTATATTGACGAGGAGATGCAGGCCGTTATCCGCTCGGGCGAAAATCCGCTGTGCTTCCCCGGGCTCCGTCTGTCGGTAAGTCAGGAGGAATCCAAGGCCATAAACGAGGATAAAACTCCGAAGGTCATAATCTCTGCATCCGGCATGTGCGATGCCGGCCGCATACGCCACCACCTTAAGCACAATCTGTGGCGTCCGGAGTGTCTTGTCCTGTTCGTCGGCTACCAGGCGGTCGGAACGCTCGGCCGCGCACTGCACGACGGTGCAAAGGAAGTAAAGCTCTTCAACGAGGAGATCGAGGTCGAGTCCGAGATCGCTTCGCTTCCGGGTGTCAGCGGCCACGCCGACAAGCAAGGACTGATCGCATGGCTCAAGGGCTTCTCCGAAAAGCCGGAGCTTGTTTTCGTCAATCACGGCGACCCCGAAAGTGCCGACAGCTTCACCGCCTGCCTGAATAACGAGCTCGGCTACCGCGCATTTGCACCATACAGCGGCACCGAGTTTGACATTGCAGCCGGCCGCTTCACAGTCGTGACGCAGGGCAGGCCCATTGTTAAAACGCCGAAAGCTCCCTCTGCCGAGCGCAAGGTCAATCCGCTGTTTACCGAGCTTCTGCGCGCTGCCGATGCGCTTATGCAGGCCGTTCGCGGCTGCGAGGGACGCTCGAACCGCGATCTTCGTGCTTTCACCAACGCCGTGCGCAAGCTTACAGATAAGATAAAGCGCTAACATAAAATCAACAGCTGACGTAGAAATTACGTCAGCTGTTCAGCCTGTCGAAAAAGGTCACCGCAAGGTGGCTTTTTTCTCGTAAAACAGGGAGAAATATGGTACAATAAAATAAACGAACCCCGGAAGGCTTGTATTTTAAGCACTTCCGGGGTTCTGTGTTACTAATGCGATACTGTTTAGCACCTTTGAACTGTTTAGCGTTCAATTCTCTGAACCCTATGGAATCAGTTCCACGGTGGCCTTCAGTTCGTCCAAAGTCTTGTGATTATAGACCCGGTTTCCCGTGTCCTTGGACACATGACCCATGAGCAAATCAATACATTTCCGGTTGGCCCCGGCGCTATCCAATTTGGTTTCAAAGGTGTGGCGGCATTCGTGCGGGGGATGGTTCATCTTCAGGGCCTTCATAATATCCGCCCAAAATATCCGGTATTGGGTTTGATTGCAAATCTTCCCGTTGTAGCTGATCAGCCGGGGGCCACCTTCGGCAAGCCGCCGTTCAATCAATGGCCTGATCTTTGGATGGATGGGAACAATGCGGTTCTTACCGGCTTTCGTTTTGGTGCCGCCCTTCATCGTGCCTTCCTTCAAGTCTATATCTTCAGGTTTCAGGTTCAAAAATTCAGAGATACGCCACCCGGAATATAGCAAGATCAAAACAGTATCAACCCAAGGATCAGACTGATGTTCCCACACCGTTTTGATTTCATCGTTGGTGAACGGAAGGCGGCTGGTGGGTGGTATTGGATCGGAAGTCAGCAGTTCGGAATATCTCTTTGAAATGATGTCCAATTCAAGGGCGAACCGGTCAAGGTGGTTCCATAGATTCTTGATGGCCGCTTGTGTTGAGTAGGATTTCCCACAGGTATCAATGGTTTCTTGCATTTGGAAAGCCTTGATGTTCTTATATGGCTTCCGTTCAAGCGGCTTGCAGTATTTATAGGCAGAGATCATGGAAGCCCTGTTGGAATCCCCCAGCTTCGGAGCCTTCTTTTCTTTCCAGAGGTCAAAAAGCTGTTGAAGGGTGATCTTGGCACGGTCAACATCCCAAGGATCACGGTTGTATTCTGATAGGATCATCAAGCCTTCTTCCCGTGTGGCCGCATAGCCGATAATGTCATAGATCGGATGGCCTTTGTCATTCCATCCCACAGTTTTCTTGATGATGAAGGGCCTACGCCGGTTCCCGGATAACCGGGCCACGGTGCCGAACCCATTAGGCGCACGCATATTAAATTCACCTGACCTTTCTTGAAAATGGGTAGACTTTCAGAAGGGCAAGTGATAAAATGACCTTGTGGGGTGTCATTGTGGGCTTGCCCCTTTGATATTCACAACCGCTTCGGTGTTCCAGCACCGGGGCGGTTATTTTTTTATTTTTCGGGTTTTGGGATTTTTTCTAATTCTCGTTGGATTTCCTGAACAACTAATTCTTCAGGGCGGGTTTCTTTTAACTGATCGACAAGTGCCGGTAAAAATGCCTTTGTGGTACTGACCAGCGTTTCAATGGTATCTTCATGAAGAATGAAGGAATTAGGTGGTGTTCCAATCAGGTAATAGGGTTGACACCAGCCGGACGCAGAAGAAACTTCTTTGGTTTCAGCGCAACCATAGAGATCAGCAAGAATCGCTATCATACCTTGCTGGATTGTCACTTCCTTTTGAATCTCGTCCACTTTATCAGGCCCAACTTTCATATCAAACCATTCAGGCCCGAACAGAATATATGGGGTTGTTTCCAGCGTTTCTGCAATTTTTTCAACCACATCAGTTGGAATTGCCACCAAACCTTTTTCATATTTACGGATAGAACTTTCGGTTTTTCCAATTCTATCAGCAAGTTCCGCTTGTGTGATTTTGCAATCTTTACGCTTTTCTTTGATTTTTTTCCCAATGGCAGTCCAGTCCAAAGCATTGTTCACCCCCTTTCATGATTGATAGTAACACAACCGACAATTAAATTCAAGGTTTTTCTGAAAATATTTTTAATTCGCTTGACAACGACAATATAATTGCCTATAATATCATTGAAAACCGACAATGGCATTGCTGGTTGTAGAACAGCCAGTGACAACAAAAAGAAAGGATGTGTCAAGCGTTGAAAATCAATAAGAACAAATTGGAAGTGCTGATGGCGGCACAATGTATCACCGCTGAAAATCTCTCCAAACTGACCGGCGTTTCCCAAGTAACCATTGCCAGAATGAAGCGTGGAGTTCAAAACGCCCGCCCCGCTACCGTTGGTAAGATTGCCAAGGCCCTGAATGTTCCCGTTGAAAACCTGATTGAAAATTGAAAGGATGTATCAAAATGAAAGAATTTACTTTGAACGCTGATTTCGGCATGACCGCTTCTGATGATGGCTTTACCCTGTACGGAATCCACACTGGCGATATGATTATGTTTAAGGCCGCTGAAGATTTCCCCACCAATGGTTCCCTTGTGGCCGTATCCATTGATGATGGCCCCGTTACCCTGAAGCGTATCAACTTCCACGGTGCTTCCATGACCTGTTACCTTGAAGGCGGTTCTGGTAAAGTTCCCACCATTTTCATTGACGATCCCAACCGCCTGAAGATTTTGGGTGTGGCTGTCAGCGTGATTCACAGTCTGGCTCCTGTAACCGAATAAGGGGCTTGACTATGAAGCAAATAAATCACGGAAGGGGTGATTATAGGTGCAATGCTTCAGGGGCTATATTCCTACCAGAGATAAACAGGCTATGCAACCGTTCAAAGAACGGAAGAACCTTCCTACTTTGGAAGAAGTCCAAGACCTTGATGAATACGCCGGTGTTCTTGGCAATGAAACCATCCTGATTGATGTGGATGATGCGGAAACATCTGAACTTTTGTTCAGAATTGTTCAGGATTTAGAACTGAAGTGCCGGGTGTATGCCACCACACGGGGAAAACACTTCCTGTTCAAAAATACCTATCTCACAAAAAGCTGGACAAAAGGCACCTTGGCCGTGGGTATCACCACGGATGGAAAGGTTGGAGCCAATAACAGCTATGAAATCTTGAAGTCCGGTGGCGTGGAACGGCCCATTCTGTATGACTTCCCTGAAGGGGAGATTCAGGAACTTCCCAAGTGGCTGACCCCGGTGAAAAGCAACTATGATTTCCCGAACCTTGGTGAAGGTGATGGGCGGAACCAAACCCTGTTCAACTACATTCTGACCCTTCAGAGTGACGATTTTACCAAGGAAGAAGCCCGTGAATGTATCAGGCTGATTAACCGTTATGTGCTGAAGAAGCCCCTTTCCGACAAGGAACTTGATGTGATCCTTCGGGATGATGCATTTCAAAAGCAAGCGTTCTTCAAAGGTACAAAGTTTTTACATGATAAGTTTGCCACCTACCTGAAGAATGATTGTCACATCATCAAAATCAACGGCCAACTTCATACTTATCAAGATGGTGTTTACCGTTCTGGCATTGAAGCAATAAACCGGGCTATGGTAAAAATCCTTCCGGGAATCAAGAAGGCACAGCGTTCAGAAGTTATAGACTACCTGAATATTATCTGTGACGAACGGCAATCGGAGCCACCCACCAGAATTGCCTTCAGTAACGGGGTGTATGATCTTGCTGATGAAGTGTTCAAAGATTTCAGCCCGGATATGGTCATTACAAACCAGATTCCATGGCCGTACAATCCCGCCGCATACTCTGAAGTATTGGATCACACCTTGAATCGGCTGGCCTGTGATGATGCTGAAGTCCGGGCCTTGTTGGAAGAAATGGTGGGTTCCTGTTTCTATCGTTCCAATAACCTTGGTGGTGGACAATCCTTCATGCTATCAGGGGAAGGCCGAAATGGTAAATCAACGCTGTTGAAACTGCTTCAGGCAACATTGTCCTACAAGAACATTTCTTCTATTGAACTGAAACAGCTTACAGAGAAGTTCGCCAATGCTGAACTGGTCGGCAAGCTGGCGAACATCGGTGATGATATTGGATCGGAGTATATTTCAGATGCTTCTGCGTTCAAAAAGCTGGTCACAGGTGATCGGATTCAGGTTCAACGCAAAGGACAAGACCCCTTCGATTTCAACAATTATGCAAAGCTGATATTCAGCGCCAACAATATTCCCCGGATCGGCGGGGGCAAAGATTCAATAGCCGTGGAACGGCGCATAGTGGTTGTTCCCTTCAATGCCAAGTTTACCCCGGATGATCCTGACTTTGATCCTGAAATCATTGAAAAACTGAAAAATCAGGAAGTTTTTGAATACCTGATACTGTTGGGCCTTCAGGGGTTAAAACGGGTTCGTGCAAACGGAAAGTATTCTCATTGCACAGCGGCGGACAAGGCGAAAGAAGAATATATTGTTGAGAACAACCCGGTTTTGATCTTCATTTCTGAAGAAGGTGAAGATTCGATTGTCAATGAACCGACTTCTGCGGTATATCAACGGTACAAAGCATTTTGCTATACTGGCAACTATCAGCCTTTAAGTCCGGGGCCCTTCTCAAAACAGGTGAACAAGGCCCTGAACCTCTACACAAAACAGCAACGAGTGATAATAGACGGTATCAGTAAAAACAGAAATGTGTTTGCTCGCCGTGATATGTAGGAGTAAAGGCCGCTATTGTAGGCACCGTGTAGGTGTAAAAAATCAGTTACACCTACACGGTGAACCCCTTGAAAACACTAACTTTTTTGTAATTTGTAGGTGTTGTAGGAGTAGGTTACATTTCTTAAAAATAAAATCAAGAAAATATCTGGTAAATAAAAAAATATATATAATACTTACCATAACGCCTACACCTACACCCCCCTACAAATGGAAAGGATAAATATGAAAGCAAATTTGATCAGGTTTGAAACCTTGATTTCAAACGCTACCAACACTTTGAAATCAGAAATTTACTTCACCAAGATTCTGATTGTCAACAAAGGCCGCAACGATGAATTTTACATTGATCCCCGCACATGGATAAGGGCTGATGGCCTGAAGGTTGTCCTTCCTATCTGTTATCACGGCGGTCATGACTGGTACATTTGCCCTGATTGTGGGCAACTCCATCCGGTTTATAAATATGGAAAACAGGAAACCGGTTGTTGTGCTGATATTGACTGTGGAAGGATTCAGCGCATGGGAAAAGACCTGATTTATATTCAGCGTGATCCCGTTATTATTAAAGAAAACCCGCTATGACGAACCAACAGAAACTTCAGACCTTGCGGAACCTGACTGGCCCAAGTTTGTATTCCGTGATTATCAAAGAACTTGGCCCCGGCACAATACATATTCCGCTTGATGATGGAATACCAGAATCACGCAACCTGAAGATCAGGGCAGAGTTTAATTCACCGGAGTTTGAGGAAAAACCGCTGGAAGTCATATATAGGACTTTGGCGGAGCGGCACAACCTATCCACCCGGCAGATCAGGCGAATATTGAATAAGCACACAAGCGGTTCAAGGTAACTTGGGCCGCTTGTGTTTTTTGAAGTTATCTTTTCAGCAAAACACTATATATTGTGACAATTTCTGTGTATATGTCACTTTATATACAATATATGGTGACTTTATGGGGCGGATATGCTATAATTTGTAGTATGAAAAAGCCTGTTTTGTCCTATATGTGTCTACTTTTTGAAAGGATGGGGGTGATCCGATGGCAAAACGGAACTATGAACAGATTGCGCTTCTGGTGCTGACACAGCCCACATTGAAAGCGGCGGCAGAGAAAGGAGGGATTTCCTATAAAACGCTGATGCGCTACCGGAAAGACCCGGAATTTCAGGCGGCGCTTCAAGCTGAAAAGAAAGTCATTTTCCATGACACCATGCAGAAGGCACAGGCTTACACAATGGAAGCCCTTGAAACCTTGCGGGAAATTCAGAACAATCCAGCATTGAATGAATCGGCCCGTGTATCTGCGGCCAAGGGTATTCTGGAACTTGGCACCCAGCTTCACAGTATGGAAGCTATTGAAGCTGAATTGGCTGAATTGAGAAAGGCGGTAATGGAAAATGAAACGGATTAACCTGAACAATGCTTTGAAACAGTTGGAAGAACTGAAGCGGGTTCAGGGCGATAAAGACGCAGTAACCCAAATTGTGGGAGAAGTTACCCGCTTGGGGAAAATTCGTGCGTTGTTCTCTTACGGTCAGCCAAACACCGGCAAACAACGGGAACGGTTCTTTGATACGCTGTCTGCCATGCTGAATGAACCGGGAATTAACCAGAACACCGTGATCATCATGGATGATATGGCTGTATGTAGTGAACTTTACCTACCCGCTGAACCGATCCTATACCACGCCACGCCTGAACTAATCCAATCCTTTATCACATGGGCTGAAAAGGATGATATGGAAACATGGCTTCAGGAGTATTACAAACTTTGTTGCGCCGTTCTGAAACAAGGCGGAACTTTACCCAATGTGGAAGCCCTGACTGACCTGATGAAGAACTATGATCAAATCCCGTTGGGTGATTTGGTTAAGCGATACCAAGAACAGCGGTGGTTTGTTCCATACTCCCGCCCAGCACGATAACAACAGGTTAGTAACAAAATGGGCTTCAAGCCCTGAAATATCAACACTTTACATTTATTGAGTTATGACACAAGAAACTTTAGATACCCTTGCCCGTGTTCGGGAAATGAACCGAAAAAGGTATGCCGCCATTCAAACCATTCGGAACACCGATACAAGGCGGGTTGGCCGAACCGTTATTCCGGTTGATGAAAGCACAAAAACTTCCCAAATTGCCCAAGTAAACCGAATTTACCAGCAGAACGCCAATGGTGCCTATAATGCCTTAAACCTTGATCGGCTGGAAGCAGGGCTTCCAATGTTAGAAAATCCATTTAAGAAAGGAACCGAAAAATGAACACTAACTTGAAAAAGAATCTTCAGGATTTAATTGATGAATACAAGGCGAATAAAATCATCTTTTGGGCGGAGTTCAAGCAGACACTTGGGGGCTTCAACAAAGAAGAAGTAAGAAATCGTTATACACCTGTTGGCCTATCTGAAGTTGTTCAGGAAGCCAACGGGAAAATGGTTGCTGACTTGAACGCTACCTGTGTTGTTTATAACCAGAGCGCCAAGGCCCTTGTTGAGAGCGCCAAGAAAAGCATTATGCCCGCTTTGCTTGGACAGTCGAACCACCCCGCCGATTATGCCGCCCGTGTTTCCAATGCGCTGAACTTCCTTGATCGTGAAACCGCCGAAAGCCTTACCGATGATGTGGCCTATTCTATTCTGAAAGATTTCACCGGTGATTTTGAGCAGATGAAATTGTTCAAGCGAATTGTGGAAAGCAAGGTTGGCCCAATGGTGGTTCAGGATGGAAATACCACATTCCCCAAAACCTTTGGTGAGTATGCCAAGGCGGATCATCTGATTCAGGTGTTTGGGGAAATTGATTCCATTGTGGAAAACATTTTTACCCACCCCAAGAACAACTATGGTGAAGGTGCTGTGGTTGCCGGGGTTTATTACTCTGCCCCTGATGATAGCTATACCGAACTTGCGAATTGGGCCACGCTTCTTGGCCTTGCCGACATTGTGGATCAGGCCGTTCCCGGCAACGATGCCTGAACCGGTTAAAAGGTGAAGCTATGAGAAAATCCCCTGTCACAAGAATTTTCGTATCAGCGGCCCCGGATGGACGGATCAAAGCCAAGATTTACCGGGGCCAACGGCAAACCGAACCACTAATGTTCAACACGGTTCATGATTTGTTTGAATGGCCTGAAATTACTGACCGAACGGAAGTAGGGTTCACAGCCAAGGGCATTGTTCCAAACACGCTGGTTCTTCCGTGTGAACCTATTTTCTATTTCTGTTCACCTGATGAAGTCATGGATTTTATGGCGCTGACCCGTTCCGGGGATCGTCTTGGGTGGATGGAGCAATACACGGCATTGATCAAAAGCGTTCACGCTGAACAGTTCAATCTTGAAAATATGGTTGGAACCAGCGTTGACCTGACTGATCTAATCAGCAATCCTAACGGCTATGATCCCCAACTGATGATCCGCCGCTATGAAGGGGATCGGCATTTCATTTGATCCCGGAAGTTACCCTTCCAATTTACTGAAAGGACAGATAATATGAAAACCTTTGCAGAAATCAGAACATACGCCATTGAGCAGTATTCCCGAATTGCCGAAAAACAGGCTGAAGTGGATGCGGCCTATGAAAAGATGGCCGGTATGAAAATCTACACCCCGGAATATCTGGCAAAAATCAAGAAGGCTGGTGAAGCAGAAGTGGCCGCTGTTCGTGCCGATGCCGCCGCCAATCTGGAAGCTGTGGTGAAGCTGACGCTTGCCGAGAAGAAAACCGCATTGGAAAAGATGCTGGCTACGGCCCCTTCAACAGAGCAGACAAACCTTTTGAATACGCTTCAGGTTCAGGGCAACAGAATCACGCCTGACGAAATCAAATCCATTGCCGTTCAGCTTTCCGGTAATTACAGGGCGCTTCATGCGCTTCAGGGCATTGCAGAGAAAGCCGGTCATAGGCTTCACCTTCCGGTTCAGTCTGACTATCAGGAATTGACTGAAGCCTTGAAGTGGACTGAAAAATATCTCTATACGGCTATTGACGATATGAAGAACACCACGCATTACAGACAAATGAACTTTGATAGTAGATGCTTCTTTGATGTTTATGGTGGGGATGGCACACACGATGATCTGAATTACAAGACCGCCGCCATTGATATTCTGGATGGCAACACGCAGACCACCCCCAAGGTGGAAGCCCGTACCTTGTCCGATCAGGAAAAAACCATTGTGGAAAGTCTGTTTTCTGATGGAACCCCGGTTGAGGATGCCATGACGCAGATCATGAACAGCCCTGAACTGAAAACGCTGGTGAGCCTTCACCCCAAATACAAGGCCCTGTTTAACTAACTTTGCTACCTCCATATTTAGGCAAAACCCCTGAAGGTTCTATGTGGGCCTTCAGGGGTGGAGCCTATCAAGGAAGAAGGTGAACCGTTAAATGACGAATGAAGAACTTGTGGCCCTGATCCAAGCCGGGGTTGATGTGCAAGAGAATATGGGCCAGCTATACCAGCAGAATCGAAACTTCATTGTAAAAATTGTTCTTCCGTACAGCAAAAGTTGTGAAATGGATGATCTGATGCAGGAAGCATACTTCGGCTTGGAAAAAGCAGTTCAGAGATTTGAACCGGATCGGGATGTATTATTTATCTCCTATGCTGGTATCTGGATCAGGAATGTAATTCAGCGATATTGTCAGAACAATGGAAACCTGAAGCGGGTTCCCGTTCATGTAGTGGTACGCATTTCCAAATATCTGCGTTTCCGGGATGATTACAGAATGACAGTTGGTGAGGAACCGTCTGATAATCAATATTGCGCTTTCCTTGGCATTAAGAAACCGCAACTGAAAGAACTGCGTAAATTTATGGTGGAAGCTGATACCATAAGTTTTGAATCTGTTGCCCCCGGTACTGATGATCTAACTTTGGGGGAATCCATTCCTGACGATTTTGACCTTGAAGGTAGCGTTGTTGATACACTTTCTGAAGAATACGCTGGAAACCTTATTGAAGAAGCGGTTTCGGCACTGCCTGACGCAAGGGCCGGGGAAGTGATTCGAAAATGCTTTTGGGAAAATAAGCCGCTTCATGAAGTAGGGGAACAACTGGACATATCCAGAGAGCGAGTGCGTCAGATACAGTACAAGGCACTAAAACGGCTAAAGATTGATCGCCGTATCAAAGAAGCTGCTGAAATTTACGGTTATGGTTCCGGTCAGGCCTATCATTGGGGTGTGGGCCGTTGGAAAGATACGGGCTATTCTTCTACAGAGTTTTTGGCAATCAAAAGGATAGAAACGAGTGACCGGCTGAAACAACATTTGGAAGATACCTGTGAGTTAAATACGGCGATTCCCATTATTGCTGATGGAGTTAGGAACCGCAATGATGGATATACCCCATCCGGCATTAGAAAGCTGGAAGAATTAAACAGAGAAATGGATCAGCTAATTCAAAATCGCTTGGCAGAAAGGAAAAGGATAGCCGCCAATGGATGATATGAAACCCCGTTCCCGGCGTTCTACGGGAACACCAATACCCAAACACAAAGTTGAATACACGACCATCATGGACGATGGTACAACCGGGAAATTCACCCGGCAAATGACAGCGGCAAGCCTTTCCGAACTGTTGAAAAATCCTGATGTGGTTCTGATCGGCGTGAACCGTGATCCCCCGGCATTTTATCCATACAAACGAAAGAAAGGACGGTGAATCCAAATGCTGAAACATGAAAATCCGAACATTGAGATCATCAACAAAGACTTGTGGGCGGTGCGCTTCAGCCTGATCCCCATGATTCCGCAAATCAGTGTTACCCACAAGGAAGGCACCACGGCCAATGACCTGAACGAACTGGAACTGACCTTCACCCCGGACGGTATCATGATTCTGAACAAGGATCATAAGTTTTATGACCTGTTTAGAAAATGTGCTGTTTCTGCTATGAAGCTGAAGCCCCGGCAGATCAGAAAAGAACTTGATGATCTTGCCAAAACCCACAGCTATCAGCCCCTTCCGGTGATTTACCGCTATTGCCTGATGAAAAAGGGCCTGTGAAGCTATTTTTCCGGGATGATCCCGCCGCTATAATTGATCTTGCGGTTCGCCGCAAATCTTTTATAGGAGGTTCACACGATGAACACGAAACACAGCTTTTGGAACCGTCTGGTTGCCGCTTTACTGCTTGCGGTCATGTTGGTAACGCAGACCACCACGGCCTTTGCCGTTGAGGACAGCCCCGAACCCACAGAACCAAGCATGGTTCAGGCACAGGACAGCGACACCGGCACAGAAGAAGCCGGGGAAGGTACTGATACCCCTGAAGGCGGAAGCCTGTCAGAGGGGCCAGAAACGGCCTTACAGACAGTTTCCAGTTTGGAAGAATTGCTTCAGGCAATCGAACAGGCGGAAGCCGGGGCCACCATCGGGATTGGATGTGAAATCGTCTGCCCGGATGGAACGGTTCTTGGTGACACATACAAGCGGGTTACACTTCAGAGAACAGCCCCGGAAGGCCATATCAGCACCTATTCCCCGGATGGAACTGGAAATGTGATCATTCAGGCTATTGATTTTGACGGGGGCAATGTGGAAGCTACCACCCCATTTGTTCAGGCAAGTATTTCAACGGCATATTCAGAATGCCACTTTTCTGATTGCATGGCGGGGGCCATTGAAGCTAATAACGGGGATCAGAACTTTGGATATTGTGTTTTTGAGCGAAACACCGCCCAATACGGCGCACATATCCGCATGAACGGCGGTTCGGCCAACCTATTCAACTGCGTCTTGGGCAGTGGTACGGCTACTATTCGGGGCGGGGCCATTGCCTGTTATACAGATCAGGAAGTAACCCTTGAAAAATGCTCCATTTGGGAAAACACAGCCGCCCAGCATGGCGGGGCAATCTGGAACCGGGGCAAGCTGACAATCACCCAAAGCACGATTCACAACAACACCGCCAACGGCGAACCGGATGATATTGTGAATGAGTATTCCGGGCAGTTGGCTTTGATGGATGATTATGATGCGCTGGTTGCCCTATATGCCACCTATGGCCTGATTCCTAATAAATGGGCCGTTGACACCTTCATTGATGAATCTGCGGAAAGGCCCAACATGGTTTTCAGTATGTCCTTTGCCACCAATGATCCAGAGCCTTCCCCGGAGCCTGAACCGGAACCCACGCCGACACCCGATCCAGAACCGAAAATCATTTACAGAACCCGCACGGTGGAAAAGCTGGTGAAGGAACCTGAAGTGGAACCGGCCACCATTACTAACAGGAAAGCCGTTCTAAAAGCCCCTGACAGCCGTTTTTGGACAGGGTATGAAATCGGCCACGGCGGAGCCGGTGGAACCGTCACACGGGCTGATTTTGCCGCCCTGATGCTGTCTATGATGGACGATGAAAGCCGGGAACGATATTACACAGAAACAGCGCCCTTTGATGATGTGGCCCCCGGCGTGTGGTATGCACCGGCCATAGGAACGGCCACCAATGCCGGGTTCATGCTTGGGTGTGGCCTTGGGGTGTTCCAGCCAGAACGGAACCTGACTTGGGGTGAACTGATCACCGTGTTTTCACGATTCACAGAGGAAGGAACACCGCCTGAAGTCTATACCGGGAACCATTGGGCCAAGGATGCAATCAACACGGCAATTTCCTTGGAGTGGATCAGCGCCGGGATTGATCCGGGGCAAACTGTGACCACAGGTGATTTGGCCGGGTTCGTTCAAACGGTGTTCAAATGGGCTGAAAAAAGTTGAATAACACGATAGTAACAAATCGGCCGAAAAGCACAGTAAAACCGGCATTTTGTAATTATTAGGCCACAAAACCCGCCCTTGTGAATGTCACTTGGGCGGGTTGCGTTTTGCTGATCCCTGTGTTATCCTGTCTGTGGTGCTACCGATAAACGGCAAGCGGTTAGTTCCCCTGTTTCGTCAGGGGGCGCTTCTTGGCCCCCTGATCTTACGAAAGGGGGGCTGACAATGGTTACATACTCTGATTTGATTCAAGTCGGTATTTTGATCGTTGGCATTATCAGCCTTTTCATACAGGCTCATAAAAAGAAGTAACCGCCCAGCTTCCCGGCCAGCGGTTACTTCTGTAATCCAGTAGGGGGCTAACCGTCTGCCGGTAGCACCCTTGTTTCTATATTCAGTATAGTTCAGCATTTTGAAATTGTCAACATGATTTTGAAGGGTGGTAGATCGGCGTGGGAAGGGTTTATAAATGCCCCGTGTGTGGATTTCAAACGGAATACCCCATAGACCGGGGCTTTATGACCGGCACGGAAGCCGCTGGGGAGCGGGAAACCATCTTGGCGGGTTACTATGGCCCCAAGGCAAAAGCGGCCCTTATCGCCCATCCTGAAGCCACCGTGGAAGTGGAACACGCCCTGTTTCAATGTGGGGCCTGTGGCAAGCTGGAAAGCCGCTTGGCGGTCACGCTGAAAGCGCCTGAACAGGTGCGGATTCTTCAGCAGTGCGATTGTGGGAAAGCTATGCACAGAATCAGGGCGGGAAAAGATATGGTTTGCCCCAAATGTAAACAGCCCCTTGAAGTAACTGATCTTGTGGCCGTTACCATGTGGGATTGAAAGGCGGTGGGATTGTGGATCACAAAATGGCTTTAGCTTATACCAAGGCGAATGGTTATGATGGCGCTGAATACTTGGGCCTGTGTGAAGGGTTCTTCTGTTATGCTCCATTCTTTGATCATCCAGCCGGTGAAGGCGTTCCACCAACCGGCTTGCCTTCCCTGATTTTGGTGGATCAAAATGGCGATATGCGTTTTTCATCCCCTGAAGAAACCTTCCGCCTTGGGGATAAACTGAAGAACCAGCTTGAAGCGGATTTCACGGCCCGTTTTGGTGGGCGCTTCTTCTGCTCCATGCCTGATGGCCGGTATGTCTACCAGCGGCGGGGCCGGGATTACCTTTTGGAAGATTCTTCGGCCAGCCCTGAAGCGGTCATGAAGGCCAGCTTGGAACAAGGGAAAAATCTTCTAATCACAACCTTCCCGGCAGTTGATTTGTACCCTGATCCTGATGCGGTGTATTGACTTTGAAAGTTGATTTTCAAAAGGGAAAACCGTGTTATTTGTTTGTTACTAATAGCCCCGGAAATCAAGCGGCGTTCCCTGAATCTGAACTTTGAACTTCCTTGAACTTGCAAGGGTTTCCGACGCTATGCGGCGCTCAAAATTCAGTAGAAAAATTGAAAAATTTATGGTATAATAAGTACGGGTGATGAACGTGCTTACGAAAA
>ULQP01069603.1_pt1 | contig 19117 bp, 13 predicted proteins | sample 1954571 | NCBI WGS metagenome assembly ULQP01 (sample SAMEA4835657, study PRJEB28245) | human gut metagenome | biome: gut microbiome; material: fecal sample | place: Denmark | collected 2008 | reverse complement strand
TTATGTGTATCGCGTTTGCGATTATGTTTATCGGACTGAGTATACTTGATATTGAGTATGCACTTCTTATTGCGTTAGGTATTGCGTTCTTGGACGCATTGCCATTCTTCGGCAGCGGTCTTGTTTTGTGGCCGTGGTCGCTTATTTCGTTTTTGAACGGCAATATTAAACTCGGAGTTGGTCTGATTGTTATATATGCCGCAGTTGCGCTTATGCGACATTTTACCGAACCGAAACTTGTAAGCTCAAGAATAGGTATGAATCCGATATTGACGCTTATGTCTATGTATATAGGTTACAGAACGCTTAGTATCGGCGGTATGATTTTAGGCCCGATAATACTTATGCTGATAATCAGTTTTTATAAAGCGGGTGTGTTTGACGCACCGATAAGACTTTTAAAGAGAATAGGCAGATTTATAAAAGAACAGTGCCTATTGTTCAAAGATTTTGTTATTAATTTAATGGGGAGTGACTGGAATGAGTAAAGAAAAGTTTTATATTACTACTGCCATTGCGTACACTTCAAAGAAACCTCATATAGGTAATACATATGAGATAGTTCTTACGGACGCAATAGCACGTTTTAACAGATTTATAGGTAAGGATGTATTTTTCCTTACAGGTACTGACGAACACGGTCAGAAGATACAGGAAATCGCTGAAAATGAGGGTATAACACCGAAACAGCACGTTGATAAGATTGCGGGACAAATTAAGGATATTGCCGATATGCTTAATATCAGCTATGATAAATTTATCCGTACAACCGACGATTATCACGTTAAGGCTGTTCAGCAGATTTTTAAAAAGCTTTATGATCAAGGTGATATTTATAAGAGTGAATATGAAGGTTGGTACTGTACACCTTGTGAATCATTCTGGACTGAAACACAGCTTGTAGACGGTAAGTGTCCTGATTGCGGCAGAGAAGTTAAAAAGGCTAAGGAAGAGGCCTATTTCTTCAAGATGAGCAAGTATCAGAACAAGCTTATGGAATACATCGAGTCACACCCTGAATTTATTCAGCCGGAATCGCGTAAGAATGAGATGGTTAATAACTTCCTAAAGCCGGGATTGCAGGATTTGTGCGTGTCAAGAACGAGCTTTACATGGGGTATTCCTGTTGAGTTTGACCCTGGACATATTGTGTACGTGTGGATTGACGCACTTTCAAACTATATTACGGCACTTGGCTATACACCGGAAGAAAAGGGCGAATTGTATAATAAGTATTGGCCTGCAGATGTGCATATTATCGGTAAGGACATTCTTCGTTTCCATACAATTTATTGGCCGATTATGCTTATGGCATTGGGCGAACCGCTTCCGAAACAGGTGTTCGGACATCCTTGGATGCTTGTCGGTGATGAAAAGATGAGTAAGTCAAGAGGTAACGTAATTTATGCGGAGGACCTTGTAAAGCATTTCGGTGTTGACGCGGTAAGATATTATTCACTTCACGAAATGCCTTTCGCACAAGACGGTACAATCACTTATGAAGTGTTTATCAGCCGATTTAACAGTGACCTTGCAAATACACTTGGCAATCTTGTAAACAGAACTGTTGCAATGATTAATAAATATTTTGACGGTGAAATTCAGAGTGGTGACGTACACGGTGATTTTGATGATGATTTGAAAGCTGTTGCAACAGGTGCGATTGATAAGATTATTAAGAAGATGAATACACTTCACGTTGCGGATAGTATGGACGAAATCTGGAAAGTTGTTGACAGAGCGAATAAGTATATTGACGAAACAACTCCATGGGTGCTTGCAAAGAATGAAGACGATAAGCCGAGATTGGGTACAGTGCTTTATAATCTTGTTGAAACAATCAGAATTATTGCGGCATTGTTAAGTTCGTATATGCCTGAAACATCAAAGAAAATCGCCGAACAAATCGGTGCAGATGATTTGAGCTTTGAAAGTACAAAGACATTCGGTGAAACAAAGGCGGGTACAAAAGTAGGCGAGGCTGTTCCGCTGTTCCAAAGAATTGACGCAGAAAAGAAACTTGCCGAACTTGAAGAAGAATTCGGTCAGCCAGAAGAAGAAAAGATTGAAATTGCACCGTATAAAGATTATATCGAGTTTGAAGAATTTGAAAAACTTGATATTCGTGTCGGTAAGGTACTTGAATGCGAAAAAGTGCCAAAGTCATCAAAACTTCTTAGATTTACTTTGCAAGTCGGAAGTGAAACAAGACAAATTCTTTCCGGTATAGCAAAGTTCCATAAGCCTGAAGAATTAATCGGTAAAAATGTGTTGTTTGTTGCAAACTTGAAACCGAGAAAGATGATGGGACTTGAATCTTGCGGTATGATTTTGTCAGCCGAATTTGAAGATAAGCTTACTGTTTTGACTACTCTTAATGATATTCAAAGCGGTGCTGAAATCGTATAATTGATAAGGTAAAAGCCGTCAAAGTAATACTTTGACGGCTTTTTTGTTGCGTTTGATGTTTCGTAGGGGCGACCATTGGTCGCCCTTAAAATAAAACAGATAGTGCCACCCCTCAGTCAAGGTTGTTGACAGCTCCCCTTGATGGGAGCCTTATGAGCCGAGGAGTGACGGAGTGGTGGCAAAAAAAGCATAAAAATGTAGTGGCGACCATTGGTCGCCCTTAAAATAAAACAGATAGTGCCACCCCCTCAGTCAACGTTGTTGACAGCTCCCCTCAAGTGGAGCCCAAAAGCCTATCCTTGAGGAGAGATGTCACGAAGTGACGGAGTGGTGGCAAGAAAAGCATAAAAATATAGGTGTTGTAGGGGCGACCATTGGTCGCCCATTCATAATCGCAACAAAAAAGACTTCACTTTCGTGAAGTCTTTTTAAATACATCAAATTAGTTATTGATAAGCTTATCGTCTTCGCTGTTCCAGCTATAAAGCTTACGGATTTCTTCACCGACTTGTTCAAGTTGGTGTTCTCCTGCAATCTTTCTCATAGCCTTGAAGTGAACTTGACGACCTGCAGGTGACATATCAAGTAGGAATTCCTTAGCGAATGAACCGTCTTGAATATCAGAAAGAACTTTCTTCATAGCCTTCTTTGTTTCAGCAGTAACAATCTTAGGACCTGTTACATAGTCACCGTATTCAGCAGTATTAGAAATTGAGTATCTCATACCCTTGAAACCGCTTTGGTAAATAAGGTCAACGATAAGTTTCATTTCGTGGATACACTCAAAGTAAGCGTTTCTTGGGTCATAACCTGCTTCAACAAGTGTTTCAAAACCTGCTTGCATAAGAGCTGTAACACCGCCACAAAGAACTGCCTGTTCACCGAATAGGTCTGTTTCTGTTTCTGTTCTGAATGTTGTTTCAAGAACACCGGCTCTTGCACCGCCGATACCCAAAGCGTAAGCAAGTGCTAAATCCTGTGCCTTACCGGTTGCGTCTTGTTCAACAGCGATTAGACAAGGAACACCCTTACCTTCAAGATATTCTGAACGTACTGTGTGACCAGGACCCTTAGGAGCAATCATTGTAACGTCAACGTCTGCAGGAGGAACGATTGTTCCGAAGTGAATGTTGAAACCGTGAGCGAACATAAGCATATTGCCCGGTTCAAGATTTGGTTCGATTTCGTTCTTGTACAAGTCAGCTTGCTTTTCATCGTTGATAAGAATCATGATGATGTCAGCCTTCTTTGCAGCTTCTGCTGATGTATATACTTTCAAGCCTTGCTTTTCAGCCTTGCTCCATGACTTACTACCTTCATAAAGACCGATGATTACATCGCAGCCTGAGTCCTTTAGGTTTAGTGCGTGAGCGTGACCTTGTGAACCGTAGCCGATAATTGCGATAGTCTTGCCCTTTAGTAGTCCAAGATTACAATCGCTTTCATAAAATACTTTTGCTTCATGGTCTAATGTTTTTGCCATTTTGATTACCTCTTTCTTAAATATGTATTATAAATAATAATTATTTATCAAGTTTTAATGTGTTTGCTCCGCGTTCAAGAGCAGTCATACCGGTACGGGCGATTTCTTCAATTCCATACGGCTCTACAAGGTCGATAAATGCGTTAAGCTTTGTATTATGACCTGTCAATTCGATAGTCAAAGTGTTAGGCGAAATATCAACTATCTTTGCTCTGAATACGTTCGTAATTTCGATAACTTCACTTCTTGTCTTAGGTGTAACCTTAACTTTTACAAGTGAAAGTCCTCTCTTTACGATTTCGCTGTCACGAAGTGTCTTAATTTTGATAACTTCCATAATCTTTGAAAGCTGTTTTGACACTTGTTCGACAATTTGTGCATCGCCGTTCACTTCAATAGTGATACGAGACACTTGTGGGTCTTGAGTAGTACCCACTGAAAGTGAATGAATGTTAAATCCACGTCTTGAAAACAAGCCTACAACTCTTGAAAGTACACCCGGATTGTTTTCGACAAGGACTGATAATGTATATCTTTCCATATTACTTATCCTCCTTTTTCGGAAGAGTAGCCTCATTAAGAGCATCACCGGTAGGTTCAAAAGGATTTACGTTTACGATAAGAAGATATGAACCGTCATGTGCCATCATCTTATCTATCGCCTCTGAAACCTCACTGTTTTCGTTAGCTACGCCACTCTCAAAGCCGTATGCCTTTGCAAGCATTGCAAAATCAGGTTTTCCTTCTATTTCAACAGCCTGATAATTTGATTTATAAAGAAGATACTGATGTTCGTGTACCATACCAAGACGGTGGTTTTGGAACAATACCATTTTAACGGGAATATCCCATTGAGCCATTGTACCCATTTCCGGTAAATCCATTTGGAAACTGCCGTCACCCATTACCGCGATAACAGGCTTTGAACCGTTTGCGGCAACAGACGCACCGATTGCGGCAGGAAGTCCGTAACCCATTGTACCGAATCCGCCTGAAGTCAAAAGTGAACGTGGTGTTTTAAAGTTGAAGTTATTGGCACACCAAATCTGGTTTTGACCGACTTCGGTTGAAAGGTATACATCTGAATTTGTCTTTTCCGAAAGTACGTTTAAGAAATATTTCGGATTTACAAATCCGTTATCCTCACATACCGGTTTATGTGTAAATCTTTGACGTAGTTCGTCAGCTTCGTCAATCCACTCTTTGCTTGTCTTGTAACCTGAAATTTGCGATGTAAGCTGTTCAAGAACATCTTTAATATCACCGACAACAGGAATATAAGGCTGAGTGTTTTTGCCGATTTCGGCAGGGTCAAGGTCGATATGTATAAGCTTGTTGCCTTCCTCAAGTCCTTTGACATTTGCAACAGTTCTGTCACCAAGTCTTGAACCCATTACGATTACAAGGTCTGCACGATTGAAAAGAAGATTAGCTCTCTTAACACCGTGTGAACCGATCATACCGTAGTATCTCGGATTGTCCGACGGAAGAATACCTATACCCATCATTGTTGAAACAACAGGAATATCTGTTTCTTTTACAAATTTTCTGAATTCATTTGTAGCATCGGATATAACGACACCGCCACCGGCAAGTATAACCGGCTTTTTAGCACCTTTGATTGCCTCGGCAACCTTCTTAACCTGTGATTCGTTAGCTTTGCCCATTAGCTTGTAGCCACGGATATTAACGTCCTCGTCTTCTTCCGGATAATCAAATTCCTTTTTTAGAAGATCCATAGGGAAGTCGATAAGTACAGGACCCGGACGGCCTGTGTTTGCAATATGAAATGCCTCATTTACAACACGCGGAATGTCAAGTCCGTCTTTTATAAGGTAGCTATGCTTTGTAAAAGGCAACGTAGCACCTGTAATGTCAACTTCCTGGAAAGCGTCTTTACCGATTAGCTTTGTAGCAACCTGACCTGTAAGTGCAACCATCGGAATAGAATCCATATATGCGGTTGCGATACCTGTTATAAGGTTTGTAGCACCCGGACCAGAAGTTGCGGTACAGACCCCTGCCTGTTTTGTAACTCTTGCGTAGCCGGAAGCCATATGAGCCGCACCCTGCTCATTACGAGTAAGGATATGCTTTATGGAAGAAAAGGACAGCTTATCTATAATAGGACAGTTAGCCGCACCCGGATAACCGAATACAACCTTAACGCCGTTCTTTTCAAGTGTTTTAACAACCATTTCAGCACCGGTCATTCTCAAAAAAATTCCCCCTTTGAAATTTAATGTAATAAATATTGGCACACCGATTTTCTGTGCCGAAAAAAAACCACCATATTTGATTTGTCTTGTGGAAAATCGAATTTTCTAAAAGCTAATGCTTTTTTGAAAAGATGGTGCTGTTTTGTCCGTCATTTTATGACGGAATATGTACAAATATATTATCGTACTATTTTTATTTTATCAGCGAATAAGCTAATTGTCAACTGTTTTTATACAGAATTGTTACTGTTAGATACTTATATTTATGTTAAAACAAATTTTTTGTATATTATTGAATTTTGAGATTAAAATATTCATTATCAGGCGAATTTTATCAAAAAAATCACTCATAATTTTTATATTATGAGTGATAAAAAATTCAGATTTTAAACAAAACCGTTGCAGTTTTGTCTACTTTATTTAGGGGAGTTTGAGGTGCAACCTCAAGTTTAATCTTTTCTGGCGACATGTGCGACAGAAAAGGCTGAAAATCTAAAGTTTCGACATTGGAGGAACTTTATGATTATTTCTTTGAAAATACTCAAAAATTACATCTATGATGTGATTTTTGGAGCTGTCGACATTTTGTCGACAGGCTCAATTATAATTTTATGTTTTCTTCGACCGATAAAATATCTTTTAAATATTCTTTTGTGTTTCTGCCGACCATAATTTCAAACTTGCCTTTTTCAACGATATATTTCAAATCTCTCGTCACGATTGCAAGGTCTTTTATGTTTAATTTTAGGTTTACCGTTACTGTTTCACCTGATTTTATAAACACTTTTTCAAAACCTTTTAATTGTTTTGTCGGTGTGAGGACGGAGCTTATGACGTCGTTGACAAACATAAGTACGGTTTCTTTGCCGTCCATATTGCCTTTGTTTGTAACATCAACCGATACGGTTATTTCTTCCTCATTTTTTATTGTGTTTTTTGATAAGCGTAGGTTTGAATATTCAAATTCGGAGTAGGAAAGTCCGTCACCGAATTCGTATACATAGCCTTTTTCCAAATCAACATACTGACCGCCGTGCCAACCCTCGTATTGATTGTAGTAGCAAGGTGTTTGGGAACTGTGACGCGGGAAAGAAATTGTTAATTTACCGCTCGGATTAAATTTACCGCCAATCATTTCCGCAATCGCCAAACCGGCAAAGTCACCGCCGTTAAAGTCCTCGATAATTGCATTGCAGTTTTCTTTTAGGTACGATATGCAAAGCGGTTTGCAGTTTACAAGTACGGCTATTACGGGCTTTTTCGTGTCAATCAGACGTTTGACAAGTTCTGTTTGATAACCCGATAATTCAAGGTCGGCTCTGTCGCGATACTCGCCGTTTTGAGCAAGACAGTCGCCGATTACACATACAACCACGTCAGCCTTTTCGGCAATTTTTACCGCGTCATCAATATAATTTTCTTCACCTAAAATGTCACAGCCTTTGCTGTATAAAATATTCTCTTTTCCGAATACTTCCTCCATACCGCGACGTATCGTGTAGTAGTCGCCCATAGGTGTAACGTTTTCTTTCGGAACAGGGTGTGAAAAATATGTCCAATCGCCGTAAATCGCTCTTATGTCGTCCGCATTAGGTCCTATAACGGCGATGGTTTTGTTTTCTCTCAGCGGCAGTGTACCGTCATTTTTAAGTAAAACTGCACTTTCCTGTGCAAGTTTGTGGTTAAGTTTTTTGTGTTCATTGCAGTTTATGACGCTTCTGTCAACTGTCTTTTTACCGTCAAAAAGACCTATTCTGAATTTTGCTCTAAGTATTCTTCTTACCGCGTCATCAATATATTTTATGTCAATTTCGTTGTCCTCTATAAGTTCTGAAACGCAATCGTAAAATTCGTGCGTATTCATACTCATATCGTTGCCTGCCTCAATCGACAGTTTGGACGCGTCTTTTAAATTTTCGGCTATGAATTGCCTGGTGACAAGATTTAAGACATTTTCGTAATCGCTCACAACAAATCCGTCAAAACCGATTTCGTCTTTAAGAATTTCTCTTACCATACGCGGATTGGCGTTAAGCGGAACGGAGTCAACGGTGCCGTAAGCGGTCATAACCGAGCCGCAACCGATTTTTGCGGCTTTTTCAAACGGCGGTAGGAATACTTCTCTGATTTTTCTTTCACTGACCTCACTGTCGTACGCGTCACGTCCGCCTGTTGCCTCACCATATGCAATGTAATGCTTTGCACACGCAATAATCAAATTGTCTTCTTCGTATCCCTCAATTATGGCTTTGCCGAGTTCGCCTATAACATAACTGTCCTCACCGAATGTTTCGTTTACGCGTCCCCACCTTAAATCTCTTGCAATACATAAAACGGGGGAGAATGTCCAGTCAAGACCGTCTGCCGCAACTTCTTTGGCAGTAGCCTTGCCCATATCGTGTATTAACTTGCGATTGAAACTTGATGACATTGCAAGCTGTGACGGAAACACTGTTGCACCGTTTAAAAGACAGTGACCGTGAATTGCGTCAATGCCGAATATCGGAGGTATGCCGAGCCGTGTCTTTTTTGCACGTTTTTTTATATCGTCTGCCTCATCACCTAAAACGTGCAGGAATGAGCCGATACCGAGATTTTTGTACTTTTCGTAATCTTCTTTGCTCAACGTGTTGTAGCTGACTTGCAACATTTGACCGACCTTTTCTTCGTTTGTCATTTTAGAGAGTAAATCGTCAATTCTTTCTTCAATATTCAAAGATTTGTCTTTATATTTTTGCATAATTTCACCGCCGTTTCTGTTAGATATTTTTAGTATAAACACTAAAGTTATGTTTGTCAATGTTTACTTTTTTTGAGTGATATGGTATAATAAATTTTACTTGATTTGAAAGGATTGATAAAATGATAGCATCATTAAAAAGAGCGATTGTACATATACTTGACGCAAATTCGGGTGTGAGTGTGTACTCGGAAGAAGAACTTGATGTTACAGACGCAAGTATAAACAGTTTTATTACAAAGCATATAGAAAAAGTTTTTGAGGACGCAAGTATGCGAAATGCCGAATTTTCGGAAAACAGCGGTTTTAAATATCATTTGGCAGAGTATATAAAGGACGAAAATTATTTTATTACAATGTCGAAATTTATTGCACAACGCGTTTATGAGGGAGTTACTCAATCGGATAAGCCCGATTCGTCCGACCTTATAGTTTGCGATTGTATGATAAATGAACGTCCGTTGCTTGCGGTTTTAAAGTGTGAAAATAAAATAGGGTATACACACCAAGTTTTGCAGGACGACGGTAAAGTGAAAAATCAGATTATAAACCATTATGCGATTTTGCCGACTACTTCACAAAAAATTGCTGAATGTGCGTTTATTTTTGAAGATGATTTTTCAATTAAATATCTCGGTAAAAAGCGTAAAATCGACGGTGAAACAACCGACCTTATCGCAGATGTATTGCTTGAATGTATTTATGATATTTCTTCAAGAGAATCCGTAAATGCAGTATGTAAAATTGCGAAAAAGGTTACGGAAGAAAACGGCGGTGACACAATCGAAACACTTTCAAAAATGAAAGAATACATAACCGAAAATATAGAGGAGGGCGAAACGGAATTTATTGATACCGAACAGGTTGCCGATAAAATTTTTGACGGTAAACCGAGTATGAAAAGTGAGTTTATCGACAAAATTGAGAAAGCAAACGTACCTCAAAAGGTTGAAGTGAACAGCTATGTTACAAAGAAATTGGCGTCAAACGTGAAAATTGTAACGGATATCGGTGTTGAAGTTATTTTCCCGGCTGAATATTATCAAAATAATGAGTATATCGAATTTATAAATAACGATGACGGAACTATTTCAATTCAGATTAATAATATCGGGGAAGTAATTAATAAGTAAATACCTTACTTCGTATGGGACAGCCACCACGACGTCCCAAATGTGAACATTCGTAGGAGCAATCATTGGTCGCCTAAGTGGTTTGTTAGTAGGTGACGGCGTCCCACGACATCCCGCAAAAGCAACCACTCCGACACTTCGTGCCACCTCTCCTCAAGGAGAGGCAAAAAAAGGCTCCCCTTGAGGGGAGCTGTCAACGAAGTTGACTGAGGAGTGGCACAATACTGGAAATTAAAAAAAGGGCGACCAATGATCGCCCCTACACACTGTATTCGCAGCGGACGAACCATAGCCGTCCGTTATTTTTATATACAAAAATCAGGTGAATTGATTGCAATACTTTCGTTTACCAAATCTTCAAGAGTAATGCTGTCAACATATTTATTGATAACATCATACAGCCCTTTCCAAAGATTTATTGTCGGACACACAGAAACTCGCGGACAAGTATTTTCTTCATCTTCAAGACACGATACAGGTGAAAGTGTTCCCTCCGTTGTACGCAAAATATCTCCGATTGTGTATTCTGACGGTGCTTTTGTGAGTCGGTAACCGCCTTGGGCACCACGCACACTCTTTAAGTATCCCACACGGGTAAGGATACTCACAATTTGTTCAAGATATTTTATTGATATATTTTGACGTTCTGCAACATCACGCATAGAAACGTTTTTATCCATACCGTGAATTGCAACGTCAAGCATAAGCCTTACGGCGTATCTGCCTTTAGTTGAAATTTTCAATGTTATTCCTCCTTAACCAAATCTTTAATTATTTCTCCGGCTATAATCAATCCCGCAACTGACGGTACAAACGCAATACTTCCCGGAACAGGTCTTTCGCCGTCCGATGCCGGAATTTTGATAGCCTCTTCTTTTGAATAAACTACCTTTAATTTTTTTATACCTCTTGCCTTAAGCTCGCGGCGCATAACGCGCGCCAAAGGGCATACGGACGTTTTGTAAATGTCCGAAACTTCAAAAAGTGTCGGATCAAGCTTGTTTCCCGCACCCATAGAGCTGATAATTTTTACTCCGGCTTTTTCGGCACGAAGTATTATTTCAATTTTACCTTTTACGGTGTCTATTGCGTCAACAACGTAATCATATTTTGAAAAATCAAACATATCTGCCGTATCGGGCAAGAAGAATGTTTCAAACGCGTTTATTTTTACATTTGGATTTATATCCAATGCACGATTTTTTATAACTTCGACTTTAGGTTGTCCGACAGTACTGTGAAGTGCGATTATCTGTCGGTTTATGTTTGAAAGCGAAACGGTGTCTTTGTCTATAACGTCTATTTCGCCTACACCGCTCCTAACGAGTGCCTCGACAACAAAACCGCCTACACCGCCTACACCGAAAACCGCAACGTGTGCATTTTTCAGTTTCTGTATGGCATCTTTTCCTAAAAGCAGTTCCGTTCGTTCAAATTGATTTTCCATACCGTAATTTTATACTCCTATTTTCCTATTTGTTCACTATGAATTGATTATAACATTCTTTTTGCTTTTTGTCAATTCAAATCTGTCATTATTGCAAAAAAATAAAGCAGATAAATCGACTTTTGATTTATCTGCTTAGATTAATTTGTCACCGGACTCTCAATTTTTATTAATTTCCGAAAAATTCGTTTGCGTAAGTTACCGAAGAAAGTGCGTCTTTGCAGTATTTGTCCGCACCTATCATATCGGCATATTCCTGTGTAAGCACCGCACCGCCAACCCATACTTTTGTATCAAGTCCTGCCGCACGAATTGCTTTGATTGTATCTTCCATACTTACTACTGTTGTAGTCATAAGTGCGGAAAGTCCGCATATGTGAATGTCGTTTTCTTTTAATGTTTCGACAATAAGTTCGGGCGGTACGTCCTTGCCTAAATCATAAACATCATAACCGTAGTTCTCCAAAAGCACCTTTACGATGTTTTTGCCGATGTCGTGAATATCGCCTTTAACCGTTGCAACCAAGATTTTACCTTTGCTTTCCTGTGCTTCACCGCTTTGGTCAATGTGAGCCTTGATTGCGTCAAATGAATTTTTGACGGTTTCTGCACTCATCATAAGCTGAGGTAGGAACATTGTACCTTTTTCAAACTCACGACCGACAACGTTAAGTGCTTCAACAAGTATGTTGTTGATAATGTCCATCGGATCGGTAGTTTCAAGCTGACGAACTGTTTCGTCAAACGATTGGTCTTTAAGACCTTTTATGATTATATCGAAAAGCGGATTGACATTTTCAGCTTTTTCTTCCGCCTGATTTTCTTTTGTTACGGTTGTCTGTGACTTTGTACCGGCATATTTGCTTACATATTCCTGACAATCCGCGTCATAGCACGAAAGTGCCATAAATGCACGATAGGTGTTAATCATTGAATCGGCACACGGGTTGATAATACAGGCGTCAAGACCGTTGTTAAGTGCCAATGCGAAGAATGTTCCGTTGACTATTTCTCGGCGCGGAAGTCCGAATGATATGTTAGATACGCCAAGCGTTGTACAAATACCAAGCCGGTCCTTTATCATTTTCAATGCTTTGATTGTTTCGGCAGACTCTTTTTGCTGTGCCGAAATTGTAAGAGTAAGTGCGTCCATTACAAGGTTTTTCGGCTTTATGCCGTATTCTGACGCTCTGTCACGGATTTTTTTTGCAATTTCAAATCTTTGTTCGGCAGTAGGAGGGATACCTTCCTCGTCAAGACAAAGTCCGACAAGTACACCGCCGTATTTTTGAACTATCGGCATAATTGCTTTTATGCTTTCTTCCTTGCCGTTTACGGAGTTTACCATAGGTTTACCGTTGTAAATACGCAATGCACGTTCGGTTGTTACAGGGTCGGAGCTGTCTATCTGTAAAGGAAGATTTACTGCGGCACTGATAGCCTTAACCGCTTTTTCCATTGTCGAACATTCGTCAATTTCCGGCAGTCCGACGTTTACGTCAAGTATGTGCGCACCTGCGTCACGTTGTGCAAATGCCTCGTTTAGAATATAGTCTATGTCGCCGTTTCTAAGTGCTTCTTTAAACTTTTTCTTACCTGTCGGATTGATACGTTCACCGACAATTACAGGACCTTTTCCGAGTACAACCGTTTTTGAATATGACGCAACGACAGTGATGTTTTTTTCTTCGACTATCGGTTTGTAGTTTTTGCATTTTTCAACAAGACTTCTTATATGGTCAGGTGTTGTACCGCAACAACCGCCGAGAACAGACGCACCAAGCTTTGCCATATGTTCACATTCGTCTGCAAATTGTTCCGGTAATACATTGTAAACTGTTTTGCCGTTTTCGATTTGCGGCAAACCTGCGTTTGGCTGTGCCATTATAGGAATTGAAGAAATTTCGGCAAGGTCAGTCATCATTTCACCGATTTGAGCAGGACCAAGACCACAGTTTATACCGACACAATCAACCCCAAGTCCTTCCATAATCGCCGACATAACCTTGACGTCACCGCCCGTAAGCGTTTTATAGCTTTCGTCAAACGTCATTGTACAGAAAATAGGGAGTGAAGTGTTTTCCTTTACTGCAAGTACGGCGGCTTTTGCCTCAAGAGTGTCAGACATTGTTTCTATTATAACAAGGTCGGCACCGCATTTTTCGGCAGTTTTTGCGATTTTCGCAAATGCGTCATAGCAATCATCAAAAGAAAGGTCGCCCAAAGGCTCTAACAATTTACCACAAGGACCGATGTCGAATGCAACAAATCGCGGATTTTCCTCTGATTGAAAACTGTTTACCGCCTTTCTTGCAATGCCTATTGCGGAGGCGATAATCATATCAAGGCTTTCGCCGATTTCTTCTGATTTTAACGGGTTTGCACCGAAGGTATTTGTGGTTATGATATTTGCGCCCGCTTCAAGATATTCGGTATGTATTTTTTCTATTAAAGCGGCATTTGTAAGGTTTAAAAGTTCGGGAATTTCACCCGCACCCATACCGTTTTTTTGCAGCATTGAACCCATACCGCCGTCAAAAAACAGCATTCTCTTGCCGAGTAATTCTCTTACGTTCATTATTTATATCCTTTCGTAAAAATTTCGTATAAAAAGGGTATTGCAAAATGCAATACCCTTTAGATTGTAAACAAAACCGTAGGGTTTGTTTAGATTATTTGTTCTTACCGCAGCAGTTCTTGTATTTCTTACCGCTGCCGCATGGGCAAGGGTCGTTTCTGCCGGGTTCTTTCTTTGCACGTTTAGGTGTGTTTCCGAGAGAACCGTCACCGCCTGTATCAAGCGGTTTAGCGACTTGCTCACGTTCAATCTTAACTCTCGGCATAGCTGAAAGTACGTATCTTACAGTATCTTTCTTTATGCTGTCAAGCATATTTTCGTAAAGCTCACTGCCGACATTTCTGTATTCAAGAACAGGGTCATGCTGACCGTATGCTCTAAGACCGATTTCACGTTTAACGTGTTCCATTTCGTCAAGATGATCCATCCAAAGAGTATCGACAACTCTAAGCATAAGCACTCTTTCAAGCTCACGCATATTCTCGCCGAATACTTCTTCTTGTGATTCGTAACGCTTGTTGCCAAGCTCCATAAGCATATCCTTAACGTCTGCTTTTGTGATAGTTTCCATATCTTCCTCAGGGATTTTAAATTCACCTTGAGCATTTAGATATTGATTTGCAAATTCTGTGATAGCACGGATGTTCCAATCTTCAGGAATTTCTGAAATTCCGATATAATCGTCAAGTGCACTGTCGATTGCAGATTCCATCATATTCTTGATAGTACCGCTTATATCCTCACCGTCAAGTACCATTTGACGCTGTGCGTATATAATCTTACGCTGTTCGTTCATAACTTCGTCGTATTGAAGAACGTGCTTACGAGAATCAAAGTTTCTGCTTTCAAGATTTTTTTGTGCATTTTCGATTGCATTTGTAAGCATTTTTGCTTGAATAGGCTCGTCCTCTTCAAGGCCGAGTGCGTCAACCATAGACTTAACCTTGTCACTGCCGAAAATTCTCATAAGATCATCATCAAGTGAAAGGAAGAATTGAGATACACCGGGGTCACCCTGACGACCTGCACGACCTCTAAGCTGATTGTCGATACGTCTTGATTCGTGACGTTCAGTACCTATAATATACAAACCGCCAAGCTCGCGAACTTCGTCTTGTTCCGGCTTGATTTGTGCTTTGAATTTGTCGTTAAGTTCGGTAAATACTTTTCTTGCATTGATAATATCTTCATCATCTGTATCACCGAAACCTGTTGCCTCTGCGATAAGTTCATCTGTAAATCCTTGACGTGCCATTTCATGTTTAGCCATATATTCTGCATTACCGCCAAGGTTAATGTCAGTACCACGACCCGCCATGTTTGTTGCGATTGTTACAGCACCTTTTTTACCTGCCTGTGCAACGATTTCAGCCTCTTTTGCGTGATACTTCGCATTTAGGACTTCGTGTTTAATTCCTGCACGCTTTAGAAGTGCCGAAAGTATTTCCGACTTGTCTACGTTTACGGTACCTACAAGTACAGGCTGTCCCTTTGCGTTACATTCTTGGATTTGCTTGATAACCGCCATAAACTTGCCTTTTTCTGTTTTGAATACAACGTCGTGTAAATCCTTACGGATTACCGGCTTATTTGTAGGAACGGCAACAACGTCAAGCTTATATATATGTTGGAATTCTTCTTCTTCAGTAAGAGCTGTACCTGTCATACCCGAAAGCTTGTTGTAAAGACGGAAGAAGTTTTGGAATGTGATTGTTGCAAGAGTCTTTGACTCGTTTTCGATTTTAACGCCTTCCTTTGCTTCGATAGCTTGGTGCAAACCGTCACTGTAACGTCTGCCCGGCATGATACGTCCTGTAAATTCATCAACAATCATAACCTCGCCGTCCTGAACAACGTACTGTTGGTCACGGTGCATAACACCGTTAGCCTGCAAGGCTTGGTTGATGTGGTGTTGAAGTTTCATATTTTCAGGGTCGGAAAGGTTTTCGATACCGAAACCTTGTTCGGCTTTTTTAATACCCTGTTCGGTAAGCATAGCTGTTTTTGCTTTTTCGTCAACGATATAATCTGCATCTACATCTTCGTCAAGCTGTTTGTCGTCGTGTTCTGTAACGACAACCTTTTTAAGACGTTTAACGAACATATCGGCAACTCTGTAAAGGTCATTTGCGTCCTCGCCCATACCGGAAATGATAAGCGGAGTTCTCGCCTCATCTATAAGAATTGAGTCAACTTCATCGACTACTGCATAATTATGACCGCGCTGTACCATTTCTTCTTTATGAACAACCATGTTGTCACGAAGATAGTCGAAACCAAGTTCGTTATTTGTACCGTAAGTAATGTCAGCGGCATATGCCTCACGTCTTTCGCCGTTGTCAAGTTCGTGAATAATAAGTCCGACACTCATACCAAGATAACGGTAAACTTTTCCCATCCACTCACTGTCACGCTTAGCAAGATAATCGTTTACGGTGACAATATGTACACCGTCACCGGTTAAAGCGTTCAAATATGCAGGAAGTGTAGAAACAAGAGTTTTACCTTCGCCTGTTTTCATTTCTGCGATACGTCCCTGATGAAGAATAATACCACCGATAACCTGTACATAGAAGTGTTTCATTCCAAGTACACGCCAGCTTGCCTCACGCATTACCGCAAATGCCTCAGGAAGAAGATCATCAAGTGTTTCGCCGTTTTTAAGTCTTTCCTTAAACTCAGGTGTCTTGGCTTTTAATTCTGCATCTGAAAGTTTTGCCATATCGTCCTCAAGTGCCATAACTTTGTCTGCGATAGGACGTATTCTCTTTAGTTCTCTGTCAGAATATGTGCCGAATATTTTGTCGAATATACTCATTTATTTTTCTCCTCATAAATAATATCGGTCTGTGTAATCCCAAAGAATGGAATTATCGCATTATTAACGTATATTATATCACAAAAACGTAAGGATTACTACTGTTTTTTATTAATTTTTTGTAAAATTTATTTTGCACTAAAAAAGGTGCCGATATGCCGGCACCTTTAAGTACAGTAGATTTTAGCAGCAATCGTTTTTGTGATTGTCACAGCAAGGGTCGCAGCATGGATCGCAACAGCAACAGCAGTTGTTATTGCTTCCGCCGAAAATATTACCGTCACAGCAAAGTATAACAAGTGCCACTATTACCACAATCCATATCCAACTGTCTGAATTGTTATTACATCCTCCGCCGAAAAACATAGTAAAAACCTCCTTTAATTTGTTTATGGTTTATACTATGCCAAAGCGTTGTTTTTGGTTACGCATTTCGGACTTCCGATTCGGTAAAGACATAATTGCCGTTTCCGTCACGGGTGATGTAAAGGATTATGTTCGGTCTTGCAATACGTCTTATGACCGTTACCCAACCGTTTGCGGTCATTTCGATAGGAGTGTAAACCGCGTTCGGATAGTGAGTTTCAACGTAGTTTGCAACGCGTTCGTGCTGTTCTTTAAAGCGTGGTTTGTTGAATAAACCTTTGCCTGTTATTGCACTGTATATGCCTGCTGCGGCGGCAGTGCCTATTAAAAATAATGTTCTCTTTTTCACGTTATTCACCTCTGTGATATTCGTTGTATACGTCACGTTTCGGAAGATTTCTGTCTGCGGCGGCTTTTTTTATTGCGTCTTTTGAAGTCATACCTTCCGCAATGTATTTGTCAACGTGTTCTTTAATTGAAATGTTTTCCCATTCGTTTTCTTCCGTTTCTTCGACTTCCTTTGCACCCTCGACTACAAGTACATATTCACCGCGCGGATTGTTTTCGGAATAATATGCGATTGCCTCGTCGATTGTACATCTTTTCACTTCTTCGTGAATTTTTGTAAGTTCACGCACAAGAGCGATTTTTCTGTCACCGCCGAATGCTTTTTGCATATCGGAAAGTGTGTTTTTTAATTTGTGCGGTGCTTCGTAAAAAATGAGTGTGTGAGTGTCGTTTTTCACAAGCTCAAGATGTTCTTTTCTGTGACGCTTGTTCACCGAAAGAAATCCCTCAAATGCAAATCGTCTTGTCGGAAGTCCCGACAGTATCAGTGCGTTTATACCTGCAACAGGTCCGGGGATTGAGGTAACGTCAATATCGTTTTCGATACATAGCTTAACTAAGTCCTCACCGGGATCTGAAATTGCGGGAGTACCTGCGTCCGATACAAGTACAATGTTTTTACCGTTTTTTAAAAGTGATATAATATATTCGCCTTTTTCGTGCTTGTTGTGTTCGTGGTAACTTGTCAGCGGCTTTGATATTTCAAAGTGATTTAAAAGCTGAAGAGTACGCCTTGTATCTTCCGCGGCAATTAAATCGGCATTGTTAAATGCTTCAAGACAACGCGCGGACACATCACCGAGATTGCCTATCGGTGTGGCACATAAATATAGTTTTCCGTTCATAAGTTCTCCTTGCAAAATGCGAATTATACAAATAGGTTGTTTATAACATTTACGATTTTCTGTGCGGTTTCGGGCTTGTTCATTGTGTAAAGATGAATACCGTCAATGTCGTTTGAAAGCAGGTCGATAATTTGATCAACCGCATACGCAATACCTGCTTGTTTTAAAGCCTCCGGATTGTCTTGGTATTTTGAAATCATACGCAAGAATTTTGACGGCATAGACGCACCGCCTGAAAGAATTGCCATACGCTGTATTTGACCTGCGTTTGTAAGAGGCATTATTCCGGCTGTGATAGGTTTGTTTATACTTTTCTTTGCAAGTTTATCGCGGAATTTGTAAAATTCGTCGTTGTCAAAAAACATTTGAGTAACAAGAAAATCAGCACCTGCGTCAACTTTTACTTTTAAATTTTCAATATCGGCGTCAAGGCTCGGAGAATCAGGGTGACACTCAGGGTAACAAGCACCGCCGACGCAAAAATCTCCGAAATCTTTGATTGCCTCTACAAGTTCGTTTGCATAGTGATAACCCGGGAATATTTCACCGTCATAATCTTTCGGCTTGTCACCGCGAAGTGCAAGGATATTTTCAATTCCAAGGTCTTTATATTCCTGTAATTTTACCTTAATATCGTCCTTTGAGTTTGCAACGCAAGTAAGATGTGCAAGTGACGGAATAGAAAGATTATTCTTTAAATGTGAGGCGATATATGCGGTATTTTTTGAATT
>ULQP01061187.1_pt1 | contig 19138 bp, 16 predicted proteins | sample 1954571 | NCBI WGS metagenome assembly ULQP01 (sample SAMEA4835657, study PRJEB28245) | human gut metagenome | biome: gut microbiome; material: fecal sample | place: Denmark | collected 2008 | reverse complement strand
AATTACCAAATAGTGACCCGACAGCCTATCGGGGTGACGGTTGACAGGCACCACCACGGCAACCGTTTCGGCTGCGGCGCTCACTCAACCTACCATATGGCCACCCGTGATTTTATTCACTGGGAAAATTACGGCGAAATTTACCCGATACAAAACAGTTGGGAGTCCTTCGGCACGGGAACAATGTTCTTTTGAAACGGTAAATACTACTATTCCCACGGCTTTCATACCGATCGTGTTATACCGAGGGATAAGGTCGGCTCGCGCCTGCTCGAAAAGAATTACGAAAGAGAAGGTTTTTTCAGCGCCGTTACATATGATGAGCTGAAAGAAAACGGACTGTACCCGAGCGGAGCTAATTATATGGTATCCGATGACGGTATTCATTTCACACAGGGTAAAAAGCAGATACATTGCTCCGAAAATCCGAGTATTTATAAGGATGAAAACGGCGGGCTTGTTATGTACGCAGGCTATGGTGCGGCAGGCGTATGGCGTGCCCCCGATATTGACGGACCGTGGAAAAAAGAAGACACGGATATGCCGGTGTTTGATAACAGCTCGCCCGTCAGAAACAGCAGCGAATGCCCCTCAATATTTGAGTGGAATGGCTATAAATATATCATAATGGGCTTTACCGGCTTTTGGCAAAGCGGTCTTAACAATAATGAGTTTAAAGACCTTGCGGCAATAGGCGATGACATTTACGACGGCTTAGGCGTGCCTATGGTTGCAGATTGCGGCGGCAGATATATCCTTGCGGGCTGGGTGCGCGGAATAGGCTGGGCGTCGGTTACACAGCACCGTGAGCTTATTCAGCGTAAGGACGGCAGGCTTGGTATTCGCTGGCTGCCTGAGCTTACGCCGAACCCGGATATGCTTGAAAAGGCAGCAGTTTTGAAAACTGTTAAAGGCGGTACGGAATTGGCAATGAACAGCAGAACGTCATATTATCTTGAATGTACGGTAACACCCGAAAAAAACGCGCGTGTTGAAACAGTGCTTACGGGCTGTGGCGCACCGTGCGCTATTGAGTTGTTTACCGAAAAGCAAAAGGTTCAAATTACAAAAGCCGTAAATACAGATGAATTTCAACCGGAAATCAAGGCGCTTTATGAATATATTCCCGAACTGCCGCGGGAAAGAACAAATTATCAGCAAATACCGAGCGAAGACATACATATGTACGGTCACGATTTTGCCATTGCAAATGTCGGGGAGATAAAGGAAAAATATGTCCTTAAAATTATAATTCACTATGAGAAAAAGAGCGATAATACAGTGATTGACGCCGAAATAGGCGGCGGAAGAACTATTATTTCCAACAGAATTTATTTTAAGGCAAATAAAATTAAAATTCTTTCCGAAAATGCGGAAATAACCGATTTAAAGCTTTGCAAAATGGGAGAATGAAATGCGCGTAATAGGTCTTGATATAGGAACAACAAGCATAAGCGCGGTGGTTGCCGAGGACGGGCGGGTCATTCGGTCTGTAACTGAGCAAAGCTGCGCTGCAATAAAACCTGAATTTGCAGAAAACCGCTTGCAAAGCGTGGAAACTATTACCGAAAAGGTTTTTTCAATTAAGGAAAGGCTTGCAAAAGAATTTGCCCCGATAGACGCGATAGGCGTAACGGGGCAAATGCACGGAATACTTTATATTGATAAAGATGGAAATGCCGTTAGTCCGCTTTATACCTGGCAGGATAAATCGGGTGAATTAAAGTATAATGATACAACATTTTCCGAATACCTTGCTGATATTACAGGTTTTAACGCATCGTCGGGCTACGGGCTTGTGACGGATTTTGCGAATCGAAAGCTCGGTCGTGTACCCGAAAATGCCGCGGGGCTTTGCAATATTCAGGATTACATTACAATGAAGCTGGTAGGCGGCAAAACGCCCGTTACGCACATAAGCAACGCTGCGGGTCTTGGTTTTTATTCGTTTGATACTTTTGATTTTGACAGCTCAGCTCTTGAAAAAATAGGGTGTGACAGAAAAATGCTGCCGAGAGTGACCGCAGAACCCGAGGTTATAGGAGCGGATTGCGGCGGAATACCCGTAACCGTAGCGGTAGGCGATAATCAGGCAAGCTTTTTAGGCTCGGTTACAAATAAGGAAAGTGTGCTTGTAAACATCGGCACAGGCAGTCAGGTATCGGTGCTTACTGATAAAAAAAGCGGCTTTGCCGCGGGTGAAATACGCCCGTTTTCAAAAACCGAAAATCTGCTTGTGGGCGCGCCCCTTTGCGGCGGCAGGTCATACGCGCTGCTTAAAAGCTTTTTTGAAAAAACGCTTGATTGTTTTGGCGTGACAGCCGATAATATCTATTCTGTTATGGATAAAATGGCGGGGGAAGATACGGATAATTGTTCTCTTTCGGTTGATACGCGCTTTTGCGGTACCAGACGCGAGCCGGATATAAAAGGCGCAATATTGCAAATAACCGAGGATAATTTTACACCACAACAGCTGACGCGCGGTTTTCTTATGGGTATGTGTCGTGAATTATATGCGTTTTATGAGCAAATGGAAAAGCTTACGGGTGATAAGCGCACACATCTTGTGGGTTCGGGAAACGGCGTGAGGAAAAATAAGATATTACAGCATTATTTGGAAGAAACCTTTAAAATGCCGCTTGAAATTCCCGCAAATACCGAGGAGGCGGCATTTGGTGCTGCGGTGTTTGTGTCAAGGAACTTGAAAAATAAAATTACAGGATAAAAAATCAGTTTTAGGGGTAACAGTATAAAACGAAGTTCCAGAATCCAACAGATGGGGATGTGGAAAAATCCATTTCTGAAATGCAGTACGGCAAATGGGTATTCAAGTTCGATAATGATTTGGTTAATCATCAGGTAGTAAATATGTTGTTTGAAGACGATATTACCGTAAGCTTTACAATGAACCCGTTCGGTAGGAACGGCAGATATATTCACATAATGGGTACAGGTGGTGAAATTCATATAAATTTAGGAACAAAAATCAAAGGAGACGATCCGGTATTCAAGCTCGCGGAAATATGCGAAACGGGCAGCTGAAGCCCGGATACAATGTTCAAATTGCTGTAGAAAGCGAGTACATTGTGGGCGTAGGACTGTTCCCGAACCCAACCGATACGCTTACGCTGATTCCGTTTCTTGAAAGAATACAGCAAGGAAGCAAAATGAAATACTAAAACATCATAGCCGACTAGGTCTATGCAAGCGAAGAAAATTATACATATCTTGAACAGCAGGGACAAAAAGCATATATTAAACCGGCTGATCATGAGGTCAGGAAGAAAAAGAAGTTTAAGAATGACAGATACAGAATCGAGAATATGCATTATGATGAAGAAAAGGATTGCTATAGACAGTATGAAAACAGAAAGATCGGATTATCTCAGGTAATGGCAAAACAAAAAGAAAAAGCCGAACAGCTCATAGCGTCCGATGATGGTATTATACTGCGGATGAACCGTTCCATACAGGTCGAGGGAGCCTTTGGTGTACTGAAGGAAGACTATGCTTTTCGCAGATTTTTAACCGGAGGAAAACACAACACAAACGCAGTTTTTATTGCTCAGCTTTGCATTTAACATCCAAAAGCTTTGCAACCGACTGAATTCCGGGCGTTTTCATATGCCTTTATTTGAAAAAATGATTGCCTAAACCGAGTAAAAAGTAAATATTTTCATGAAAAAAGAGGGCATTTTTCATACCCTCTGTGTCATTTTGCAGAAAAACCAAAAAAGTTTTCGACATTTTAACAGTTTACAGTCATTATGGGCTGCCGCTCGCGATTCTTTTGCTCTTGCGACAGCCCCCTTTTCAGTTTAAATTTATATCATAAAAATTCTTAAAGAAAAATGTACTGCCGCGAGGGGGCGGTCTTATTCCCGTGCAGTATCAATTATTTTTTGCGCAAGAGCCGCGGGAACTTCTTCATAACGCGTAGGCGTGAGTGTGAATACGGCGGTGCCCTGGGTTATAGAGCGCATGGCGGTAGAGAAATCGGACATTTCCGCCATAGGCACTTCGCCTATTATTTCCTGCATTTTGTTTTCTGCCGGATTCATACCTATAATGCGCCCGCGCCGTTTGTTTATATCGCCTATAACGTCGCCGAGCATTTCATCGGGCACCAAAACTTTCAGTGTGCCGATAGGCTCAAGCAGAACGGGGGAAGCCTGCGGTATACCGTCCTTAAAGGCTACTGCCGCCGCCATTTTAAAGGACATTTCCGAGGAGTCTACCGGGTGATACGAGCCGTCCACCAGCGTTGCCTTTATGCCCACCATGGGGTAGCCTGCCAAAACGCCCTTTGCGGTGCAATCACGCAGTCCCTTTTCAACAGCGGGGAAGAAGTTTTTCGGTACGGCACCGCCGAATACCTTTTCTTCAAACACCAGCTCATCGGAATCGCAGGGCTCAAACTCAATCCATACATCACCGAACTGACCGTGACCACCCGACTGCTTTTTGTGCCGCCCCTGTACCTTTACAGGCTTTCTTATAGTCTCGCGGTAGGCGATTTTCGGCTTTTTAAGCTCAACCTCCGCGCCGAATTTGGATTTTAAGCGGGATATTATAACGTCAATGTGCTGTTCTCCGAGGGCGGAGAGTATTTGCTCGTGGGTTTCGTTATCAGTATATACCTTAATGGTGGGGTCTTCTTCGCAAAGGCGGCTGAACGCCTGGGTTATCTTTTCTTCATCGCCCTTTGCCTTGGGGTAAACCGCAACCGAAATTGTGGGGGCGGGGAAGTCAACCGCCGCCGCAGCAAGCTTGCCCGAAGCGGATAAGGTATCGCCCGTGAGCACATTGCCGAGCTTTGATACCGAGCCTATATCGCCCGCGATAATTTCGCCCGCGTCCTCCTGTTTTCCGCCCTTTAACCACATTATTTTTGAGAGCCGCTCCTCAGCGCCCGTGCGGTTGTTTATAAGGCGGGTATCGTTCTTAATCTTACCCGAAAGCACGCGGAAATATGAGAGCTTGCCCACAAACGGGTCTGCAATGGTCTTGAAAACGAAAAGTGCGTTTTCACCGTTTTCGTCAAAGGCTTTTTCTTCGCCGTCTTCAAATCGGCAAACGGCGTCCGCTGCGGAGGGCAGAATTTGAAGCAGTGTATCCATCATAAGCGGAACTGCCGCGCCCGTTTGCTGAACACCCGCGAAAACAGGGCATATTTCGCCTGCGGTAACGCCTTTTTTAAGCCCCTCGATTATTTCCTCGGGGGTAAATTCCTCGCCCGCAAAGTATTTTTCCATAAGCGCGTCATCCGCCGTGGCAATCGCCTCTAAAAGCATGCTGCGCATTTCGTCCGCCTCGTTGCTTACGGGCATACGCAGCTCTTTAAGCTCCAAGCCGTCACAGGCGTAGGCTTTATTGGTTATAAGGTCGATATATGATTTAACCTCGTCGTTTTCAATATAGGGAATTACAACCGGGCAGATAACCGCGCCGTAATTCGCCACAAGTGAGGATATTACGCGGTAAAAATGCGCGTGGGTGGAATCGAGCTTGCCCACAAAGAAAGCAACCGCTTTTTTCAGCGCGCGCGCCTTTTGGAAGCTCTGCTTGGCTCCCGTGGTAAGTCCCGATTTACCCGAGACGGCTATAACCGCGCTGTCTGCCGCGGCAAGCGCCTCGCTTACTCCGCCGGCAAAATCGAAAAGACCGGGCGCGTCTATTATATTAAGCTTATGCCCGCCAAGCTCCAGAGCATAAACAGAGGTTGAAACCGAAGTTTTACGCTTTTTTTCCTCCGGGTCAAAATCCATAACGGTGGTACTGTCCGCAATCTTACCTATGCGCTCAGTTGCCTTTCCGTAGCACAGAACGGCATCTGCAAGGGTGGTTTTGCCCGAACCGCCGTGACCCAAAAGGGCTACGTTATGTATTGATTGCTGAGAATACTGTTTCAATATAATGCACTCCTTTGAAAAATCGACCGCTGCCGATTTATGTTATGGAATGATTATAACACATTACGTTAGCAAATACAACCAATATTTATACATACGATAAAATAAATTTATAGAAATGTCATAATGGGGTATTTTTTAGCATTTTTTTGTATAAAAGGTAAAAAAAGACAGCGTGCAGTCGAAACAAAAAAGCTTGTATCAACTGCACGCTGTTTCAGCGTTAAATTTTCTCTTTTAAAAATTCCACAGCCGCGCCTATATCCTTTGCAGGGTCTGCGCCAGTTTCTCTTTCAACGGTTAAAAATCCGTTATATCCTATGTCGTCAAGCGCCTTTAAGTACCTTTCAAACGGCATCTTACCCAGTCCCGGCAGCACTTCCTTAAAGTATTCGCCAAGCCTTAAATCGCCTATTCCGCCCTCGGCAAAAAAATCGTAAATTACTTTCGGGTAGGTCTTTTTAAGCAGAATACCGTCCTTTGCGTGGGTGTGTACTATGTAATCCTTAAGGGTATACACCGCCTCTACCGGGTCGTCGTCCGTCACCATAACAAGGTTTGCAGGGTCAAGATTTACCGCAACACCGCGCGACAGCAGGCTATCGAGGAACTTTTTCAAGCGTGCGGCGGGCAGGAAAATCCACTCGCCGGGATTTTTTTGCGCCTGCTTTCCGTATTCAAGCACGGTCATAACCGCCAGGGTTTCTTGGTGGGGAACGCGTATCCTGCCATCGCGGAAAAAGCCGACAAGCTCTTTTATAAACTCGGCGTAAAAATTATCGCCCGCGTCTATCAGGTTTTTAATGCGGTTTGCCTAGTGTTGAATCTGTTGCATACGCCTATATTGAGCAGCCTGCCGGTTTCACGGCGCACCTTTTGCATTTCAAGCGCCTCGCTGTATATTCTTGCTGCGGGCTTTTCGCATAAAACATCCTTGCCGGCGCGCATAAAGTCAATTGATATGGTTGAGTGAACCTTATTGGGTGTACAAACCGAAACCGCGTCAATTTCCGGGTCGTTCAGCAGCTCGCGATAGTCTGTTACCGCTCTGCCTATGCCGTATTGCTTTACCGCCTTTTCAGCCCGTTCGGCTTTTCAGGTGCGCTGCCGTTCATATCGGGTGCCTGACCACCGCCGAAGCCCCCGCCTTTGTTTCCGCCGCCCATACCGCCTGACATTCCGCCGTTGCCGAAAGTGGTGGTAATACCTGTCAGTTTAATATCCAGCGTCTGCGCCGCGGAGGAAACGCTGCCCGAAGACGCATAGCCGTTTTTATCCGCTCCCGATACCGTGCCGCCTATAACCAGCTTATAGCTGCTGCCGTTTTTAAGCGAGGATGAGGTTATTACTATATTGTTATACTGCTTTGCGGGAATAAACGAGGCTATAACATTGCCCTTTTCATCAGTCAGCGCAACGCTGCTGCCCGCTGACGCGCTGCTGTCGAGCGTATACATAAACGACGCCTGCTCCGATTTATCCGAAAAGCCCTGCGCCATACCCGAGCTGCCGCAAAGTATTACCGTGCCGCCGCTGACGGTCGCCTCGCCGTTGTAATCAAACGCGGCGTTTCCGTTATCGGTCGGTCCGCTTACAAGCACCGTGCCGCCGGTTATTGCCACGTTTCCGTTTGAGTCAATTCCGTCACCCGAGGCGTTGACGAGTATATACCCACCGCCAATGGTTATAAGTGAGTTTGAATCGCTGTTTCCGGGTCTTCCGCCCACCGATGAGCCCGAGGACGACGGGCTTGCAGCGTTAATTCCGTCGTCGCTTGCGGTAATATCAATATTGCCGCCCGTTACAGTCACCTTTTGACCCTCTAAGCCCTCGTAAGAGCGGCTTACGGTTATGCTGCCGCCGTTTATAATAAGGTTGCTGTCGGCGTGAAAGCCGTCGGCGCCCGTGGCGGCGGCAAAGCTAACGCCGTTAATTTCAATATCGCCGTTTGAGTGGAAGGAATCGTCCTTTGAGCTTACTTCAAAGCCGCCCTCGTCAATTACTATAAGCGAGCCCGCTTTTAGGCCCTTTGTGCTTTCCTCGTCGTCGGTGGTTTGGGTCTTCCCGCCGAAACCGGGCATATTTCTGTCGCCCGAGTTCTGTTTTGTATCGGCAGCGCCGCCGCCCGCGGCTATTTTAACGTTTCCGTTAGCCGCCTTTAAAACGGTAGCCGCCTGTATGCCGTCGTTGCCCGAGGTTATATCTATATTCCCGGTTTCAATATACACAAAGCCCTTGTTTGTCTTTTCGGTGTTGGTGGAGCGTATTCCGTCCCCGCCCGAGGATACGGTTATCGCCGCGTCTTTTATCTTTACGCAATCCTTGCCCTCAAGCGCGCAGCCCGTGCTTTTAACGGTCAGGTTCAGCCCGCATATTATAAGGTCGTCCTTTGAAACGGCGCCGCACTTGCAGTTGCCTGTAATATTAAGCGTTCCCTCGCCGTTTAAGGTCAGGTCTGTTTTGCTGAATATTGCGCCGTCAATGTTTGTATCCTTAAAATCGCCCGTGTACGAGGTGCCGTCCGATAGGGTGTTGGTTGTGTTCTTGTATGCGGTTATAAATACCTTATCCGCCTTTTCTATATAAATCGCGGGTCCCGATGTATTGGAAACGGTCGCGTTTTTTAAGATTATGCGCACCTTTGCGGTATCGGGAGCGGAAACGGTAATGCTCTCGTGCTCGCCGCTTACAACATAAGTGCCCTCGGCGGTTATTTTAACCACCTTTTCGCTGTCTGCTATCGTTTTGGCTTCCGATTCGTCGTAATCGTAGGTTGTGTCCTTATTTGAAAATTCAAAATCCATATCGTCGGTGGAAATTTCGGTCACCGCCGACATATTGTTTATATTATTCGTTCCGCTTGCCGTGTTTTTCTTCCCGCAGGAAGAAAGCAGCAGGCAGGCGCATAAAATCAAAACAGGTATAACTGTTTTTTTCATAAGACATCACAACTCCTCTGTAACGGTGGCGCGGCAGTTGCTCACAATATCAAGATTGCCGTTTCTACACCGCATTTCGTCAATAAGCTCTTTTTCACATTCGGGGTTTTTAAGCTCCAAGGTGTATGTCAGCTGGTAAAGGCTGCCCATATTCGAGGTTTTAACACGGCGCAGCTTGTGTGATACCGTAAGCTTTTCAAAAATATCATCAAACACGCCGGTGAAATTAAGGTCTTCGGGTATGGTTACCTTAAGGTCGCGCACATTGTCGGGCTGCTCGCCGAAGCGACTCAGGGTGTAAATTATATTAGCGCCGCAAATCAGGGCAGTGAAAATTATCGCTACGCCTATATATCCCACGCCGCAGGCAAGACCCGCCGCCATTGCCGTGAAAACGCCGATAATTTCCTTTGCGCTGCCGGGGGCAGAGCGAAAACGCACCAGTGAAAACGCGCCCGCAACCGCAGCTTTTCTTTATATATTGGCTTATCAAGCGACGCGCGTATCAGCCTGTTATCGGGCGTATCGTAATAAAGGCTGCAAACGCGGCTTTTGCCGTATTCATCCGGCATGGCGTTATAGGTCAGGTAATTTTTAACCTCCTCGTACTGCCCGCCGTCTATAATATACTTCTTTTCGTAGCGCTTGAATACTGTTTGAAACATTTTCACCGCCCCTTTCCGTTTGACTTTAGTATAGGCAAGTAATTTCATACGGTTATGAACAAAATTTGAACAAGTTTAACAGCTTTTTAACATTTTTACGCCTGAAAATATTGACAGAACACGTCGGAAAATATATAATAAAAGAGTATGTACGCAGTATACTCAGAAAGGAGTAAACCATGAACGGATTGCGCAGATTTTCATGTATAATTTTGTCGCTTGTAATACTGATAATAACGGCGTTCGGATGCGTGATTGTAACCGCGGCTGCGGCGAGGATCGGATATGTTAACGCAACGGACGTACGAATGAGAAAGGACGCGGGCACACAAAGCAAAATACTTATGAGCGGAATATCATACGCCACCGTAACCGTAAACGGGGAAAAGCGGGATCCCGACGGCGATTTATGGTATAATGTAACGTATAACGGCGTTACGGGATATATATATGCCGAATATGTACAGATAATTGAACAGACTGCCGATAAAGATTTTGAGGAACAGCTTAAGGCGTTCCCGTCGAGCTATCACAGCGCTTTAAAGGCGCTGCACGCGGTTTACCCTAACTGGCAGTTCCACGCGGATAATGTAAATTTAACCCTTGATGAGGCAGTGCAGCTTGAAATTTCAAGAAAGCAAATAAAAACTTCATATAATTCATGGCTTTCAATGGGTCCCGGCGCTTACGATTACGACAAAAATCAATATGTATTGCAGGATACGGATTGGTATGTCGCCTCGCGCGAGGTAATAAAATATTATATGGATCCGCGCAACTTTTTAGGCGCGGATACGGTGTTTACCTTTATGCTGCAAGGCTACGACCCGTCAAAGCAAAACGAGGCGGGAGTACGTAAAATAGTAAAGGGAACATTTCTTGATACCGACAAATATGTATCCTACATTATGAAAGCGGCAAAGGAGACCTCTTACAGCCCCTATGTTATGGCTTCAAAAATATTGCAGGAAATAGGCAAAAACAACGGGAATTCACCCTTTATATCGGGCAAATATCCGGGCTATGAGGGGTATTACAATTATTTCAATATAAACGCTACGGGAAACAGTACTGAGGAAAAAATTAAAAAAGCGCTGACATATGCTAAGAATAACGGCTGGAACACGCGGGAAAAAGCTATTATAGGCGGCGCGGAATTTTGCAGCGACGGATACATAAAAAAAGGGCAAAACACATATTACTATATGGATTTCAATATTAAAAATCCGAAATTGATTTGGCACGAATATGCGGGCGCGATACATGACGCGTCCGCAAAGGGGAGAATACTTTCCGCCGCGTATACGGGGGATAAATCAGCCGTGGTGAGCTTTTCAATTCCCGTATATAAAAATACCGGCGCAGCCACCGTTTTGCCTAAGCAAAACAATCTTCGCAACAATTATTATTTCAGTTCGCTTTCGGTTTCGGGGCTTACGCCCTCCTACTCTATGACGGAATTCAAGTATGAATACGATTTAAGAGTTTCGGGAGATACGAATATTGCCTATACGGTGTTGCCCGGCGCATCATACGCCGGGGCTAAATCATTCGTGCTTAAAAAGGGCGATAACACCGTGGTGCTTACGGTAAAGGCACAATCGGGCTATACAACCGATTATACAATTAACGTTAAAGCCGATAAGGACTGTACTCTTACCGTAGGCGGCGACACGCCACCGAAAGAAATTATGCGCGGCGATACAAACGGGGACGGCAAAATATCACTTATAGACTTAGCTAATGTCCAAAGGCATTTGTTAGGACTTATGAAGCTGACAGGAGATAATTTTACTGCTGCTGATACAAACGGCGACGGTAAAATATCACTTATAGACTTAGCCAATATTCAAAGGCATTTGCTTGGACTTATAAACTTGAACTAAGCACTTGCAGAAACGGAGTTTAATATGAAAAAAATATCATACAAAATAGTGTCAGGTCTGATTATTTGTATTTTGCTTATAAGTTGCGTTGCTTTTAATATTTCAGCAGCCGGCACAACAATATCTTTAAGCAAAACAAAACCGCAGGTAAACGACACTTTAAGCATAACCGTAACCCTCTCAGCGGAGGAAGATATTTCTGCTATCGGTTTTTCACTGAACTATAATCCCGATGTAATACGCTTTGAAAACGGCGATAGCTGCACGGGAGGAGCAGGCATTGTAAGGGTTGTCAAGCCTATTTCCGAAATTGGCAAGAAAAAAGTGTCAGTAACGCTGAATTTTACCGCAATTAAATCGGGTTCATCCACGATTCAAGTAACAGAAGCCATGTATGCCTCAAGCGCAGAGCACGGAATAGCGGGAGCCTCTGCTACTCTTACCGTTTCCGACGCGGCAAAGCCGGGCGTTGCAACGCTTAAATCGCTTTCAATAAGCAACGGAACGCTGACCCCCGGGTTTTCTACCGGCAGAACAAGCTATACCGCAAAGGTCAAATATGAGGTTACCTCCTGCAAAGTATTTGCAACCGCGACCGACGCCAAGGCTACGGTTGCCGTAGGCGGTAAGGAGGCGCTTGCGGTAGGTAAAAACACCCGCACCGTAACCGTCACGGCGCAAAACGGTACACAGAAAACCTATACAATAGTTATAACCCGCCTAAAGGAGGGGGAGGAGCTTGACGGCGAGACCAAGCCTGAGGATAATACCGACGAGCCCGAAAAAAGCACGGTTATAGACGGCGTGAAATATTTGTTGGCAACCGATCTTTCCGGCTTTACGCTGCCCAACGGTTTTAAAGCGAATACCGTTACATATGGCGAAACAGAGGTTGCCGCGGCGCAGGATACCGACGCAAACTACACCGTTTACTACTTAAAGGGCGAAAACAGCGAAAGTTACCAGCCCTACACGCTGGAATCGGACGGAAAAACATTTAAAAAGTTAAAATTTGCGACTTTCGGCAATAATACATATATATTTGCGGATATACCCGAGGGAAAAACCGTTCCCGAGGGCTTTTACCAGTCAAGCGTTAAAATAGGCGATTTTGATATTCCGGCTTACAAAAGCCCCGATGAAGGTCTTACCGATTTTTATTACACCTACTGCTTTTTTGAGAAGAATTTCGCCATGTACCGCTATGACAGCCGCGAGAACGTATTGCAGCGCTGCCCTGAATTTACCCTCGGCGATATAAGCGCCGCCGCCCCCAAGGGTGCGGGCTTTGCAGCGCGTTTTGCCTCGCTTTCATCTAATGCTAAAATAATAGTTGTGGGTATAGTTATTCTTATAATCGCCGCAGTTGCGCTGATAGTAATGCTCATAGTGCGTATGGTTAAGCCGCGCTACGATGATGACGACGGGTATGACGATGATATGTTTACAAACGCTTTTGACAGCGTGACAGTTGAGGACGGCAGCGAGCCGAAAAAGGAAACAGAAGAAAAAACAAAATAAAAAGGAAGCGCTTTAAAATGACACTTGAAAAAGGAATACACTGTGTAGGTGTAAACGATTACGAAATAAGGCTGTTTGAAGGGCAATACCTTGTGCCGAACGGTATGGCGTATAACTCATATGTAATAGCCGATGAAAAAACAGCGGTTATGGACTCGGTAGATAGGCATTTTGCCGCCGAATGGCTTGCCAACATTAAAAAGCTGTTAGGCGATAAAAAGCCCGATTATATTGTTATTCAGCATATGGAGCCCGATCATTCCGCAAGCCTTACCGACTTTTTGCGGGAATACCCAGAAACTGCGGTTGTTGCAAACGCCAAGGCTTTTGCTATGATGGATAACTTTTTCGGCAAGGGAATTTGCAAAAATACGCTTGTAATAAACGACGGCGATACACTGAGCCTCGGCGAGCGGGAATTAAAGTTTATTTTCGCGCCCATGGTGCACTGGCCCGAGGTCACCGTTACTTATGACGATAAGGATAAAACGCTTTTTTCGGCTGACGGCTTCGGCAAATTCGGCACGCTTGATACCGATGAAGACTGGGCGTGCGAAGCGAGAAGATATTATTTCGGAATAGTGGGCAAATACGGCGCGCAGGTGCAGGCGCTGCTCAAAAAAGCGGCTGCGCTTGATATTGAAAAAATATGCCCGCTGCACGGACCTGTGCTGAACGAAAATTTGGGCTATTATATAGGGCTTTATAACACCTGGTCCTCCTACGGGGTTGAAAGTGAGGGCGTTTGCATTGCCTACACCTCGGTTTACGGCAATACCGAAAAGGCGGCGGAGCTGTTAGCAGAGCGGCTTAAAGCCCTCGGCTGCCCGAAGGTGGCTATGAATAACCTTGCGCTGTGCGACCCAGCAGAGGCGGTTGAGGACGCTTTCCGTTACGGCAAGCTGGTGTTGGCGTCACCTACCTATAACGGCGATGTTTTCCCCTTTATGAAGCACTTTATTGACGCGCTTTGCGAACGCAATTACCAGAACCGCACAATAGGACTTATTGAAAACGGCTCGTGGGCGCCCATAGCCGCAAAGAAAATGCGCGCCGCATTTGAAAAAAGCAAAAATATAACATTTACCGATACGATTGTCACCGTAACGTCAGCTCTTAATGATGACAGCCGCGAAAAAATAGACGCTTTGGCAAAAGAAATTTTATAATAATCTTTTTAAGGGATGAATTATGAGAATTATAGTAGTTGGCTGCGGTAAGATAGGGTGCACCATAGTTGAGTCGCTTTTATCCGAGGGACACGAAATATTAGCAATGGATAACGACCCCGACGTGGTTTCCGAGCTTTCTAATATTTACGATGTTATGACCATTTGCGGCAGCGGAACCGATTCCGACGCGCTGCTTGAGGCGGGAGCGGATAATTGCGAGCTTATGATAGCCGTTACGGGGTCTGATGAATTTAATATGCTCAGCTGCTTTTTGGCTAAGCGTATGGGTACGGCGCACACAATAGCGCGCATACGCGGACCCGAATATAACGATAAAAGTCTTGCCTTTCTTAAAAAAGAGCTTGACCTTTCTATGACCATAAACCCCGAGCAGTTTGTGGCACGGGAGCTTTTCAATGTTTTAAAGCTGCCCTCCGCCGTTAAGGTAGAGACCTTTTCGCGCGGCAATTTTGAAATGGTGGAGCTGGTTTTAAAGGAAAACAGCCCGCTTGGCGGCGTCAGCCTTACCGAGCTTCGCAAAAAGCACCCCGATAATTTCCTTATCTGCGCGGTAGAGCGCGGCGGCGAGCTTTATATACCCGACGGTAATTTTGTGCTTAAAAGCGGGGATAAAATAGGTATTACCGCCTCTTCTACCGGCATACCTAAGTTACTAAAAAAATTAGGTCTTCTGCAAAAGCAGGCGCGCACGGTTATGATGCTCGGCGCCACAAGAACCTCGTATTATCTTTCAAGGCTGCTGATTGCGGGCGGCAACGCCGTTAAAATTATTGACGCCGACAGAGAGCGCTGCAAGGAATTCAGTGAAATATTGCCCGAGGCGGTTATTATAAACGGCGACGCGGCGCACCAGGAGCTGTTGCTTGAAGAGGGCATACGCAATGTTGACGCTTTTGCGGCGCTTACGGGGCTTGATGAAGAAAATATTTTGCTTTCGTATTTTGCTTTGCAGCAGAATGTACCTAAGGTAATAGCCAAAATAAATCGCCTCGAATTTGTAAGCACCGCAACAAGGCTGGGAATAGACACAATAGCCTCGCCTATGAAAACGGTAGCCGATGTTGCCGTGCAATATGCCCGAGCGCTTGAGAATTCGCTCGGCAGTAAGGTAGAAACCCTTTATAAACTTATGAACGGCAACGCCGAGGCGCTTGAATTTAAGGTGAGCGCCGATTGCAGTATAATAAACATTCCGTTTAAGGAGCTTCCCACCAAGCCGAATATACTGGTTGCGGGAATAATCCGCGGCAGAAAATCGATAATCCCGACAGGTGACGATATGATTCGCCCCGGTGACCGAGTGGTTATTATCTCTGCGGGAAGGCGCTTAAATGAGCTTTCCGAAATCGTTGAAAGGCAAAGGTAACCGCCCATGAATCGCAGAATGATTATTAACGCGGTGGGTCTTGTGCTGCGTGTTGAGGCTGTGCTGCTGCTTTTGCCCGCAATAGTAGGCATGCTTTACGGCGAAAAACAAACCCTGATTGCTTTTTTGATATCGGCAGCGATAAGCCTTTTGCTCGGACTGCTGCCGAAGCTTTTTTTAAAGCCGAAAACCCATGTTATTTATGCCAAGGAAGGCTTTATAATAGTAGCCTTTACCTGGATAATGCTGTCCTTGGTCGGTGCCGTGCCGCTTGTGCTCGCCGGTGCCGTCACCTCCTATGCCGACGCATTTTTTGAAATCGTCAGCGGCTTTACCACCACCGGCTCGTCTGTTATACCCGATGTTGAGGTGCTTTCCCACGGGACACTTTTTTGGCGCAGCTTTACCCACTGGGTCGGCGGTATGGGAATAATCGTTTTCGTTATGGCAATACTGCCGAATGTTTCCGAACGCCCCATACACATTTTAAGGGCGGAAATTCCGGGCCCCACGGTAGGTAAATTGGTGCCGCGAATAAAGGACACCGCGCTTATACTCTATCTCATTTATATCGGTATGACGGTTATTGAGACGATTATGCTGCTTTTCGGCGGCATGTCGTTTTTTGAAAGCCTGCTGCACGCCTTCGGCACTGCGGGTACGGGCGGTTTCGGTATAAAGCGGGATAGCATTGCGGGCTATTCGCCCTATATTCAGTGGGTAATAACCGCGTTTATGATACTTTTCGGCATAAATTTCAACCTTTACTATTTAATGCTTTTAAAGAAATTCAAGGCAGTGGTTACAAGTACTGAGATTTGGGCATATTTGGGAATAATTGCTTCTTCGGTTGCCGTTATATCCTGGAATATCCGTCATTTATTCGTCGGCGCAGAGGAAACGGTGCGTGCGGCGGCGTTTCAGGTATCTTCAATTATTTCCACCACCGGTTACGCAACAACCGATTTTAACCTTTGGCCCAATTTATCGAAAAATATTTTGCTCATTCTTATGTTTATAGGCGGCTGCGCGGGCTCTACCGCCGGCGGTATTAAGGTATCACGCATAGTTCTGCTTTTCAAGCTTATAAGCAATGAGGTCAAGCGTATGCTCCACCCGCGCTCGGTGTCTTCTTTAAGATTTGAGGGCAAAACGGTGGACGGTCACACCCGCAAGGGGGTAAGCAATTATTTCCTTATCTACTTTGTCTGCCTGCTTGCAATATTTTTAGCCCTGAGCTTTGAGCCCTTTGATTTTGAAACCAATTTCACCGCCGTGGTCACCTGCTTTAATAACGTAGGTCCCGGCTTCGGCGCGGTAGGACCCACAGGCGGTTTCGGGGATTACTCGGCGTTTGCAAAAATAGTGCTTTCATTTGCAATGCTGCTCGGGCGTCTTGAAATTTTCCCGATAATAATAGCCCTCGCCCCTGTTTCATGGGCGAGAAACCGATAGGTGCGTCAATATTCAGTAAATAATAAAACTTAAGCCCCCCGAATTTTACCGTAAAGGTGAAATTCGGGGGGCTGTTTCAAAAAACATTTTTTAATTTATAGCTCGTCCCATTTAATAGGTGGCTGTCCGCTTGATATAAGTATTTCGTTTGCCTTTGAAAAATGGCGGCAGCCGAAAAATCCGCGATATGCCGAAAGCGGGCTCGGATGCACAGTTATGAGCTTTTTATGTATCGGGTTAGTAATAACCCGCGCCTTTTTCTCGGCGTTTGCGCCCCAAAGCAGAAAAACCACCGGCGTTTCCTTGCGGTTAAGCTCGGAAATCACTCTGTCGGTAAATATTTCCCAGCCCTTATCCTTATGGCTGTTCGGCTGACCCGCCCTCACGGTAAGCACGGTGTTCAGCAGCAGCACGCCCTGCTTAGCCCAGCCTGTAAGCTCGCCGTGCTGCGGCATGGCAACGCCTAAATCATCGGTTATTTCCTTATATATATTAACAAGCGAGGGTGGCAGCGGCACGCCTTTTTTAACCGAAAAGCAAAGCCCGTGCGCCTGCCCGGGTCCGTGGTATGGGTCCTGTCCTATTATAACGGCGCGGGTATCGGCAAACGAGGTGTATTTAAGCGCGTTGAAAATATCGTACATATCGGGGTATATACGCGTTTTGGAGTATTCCTCTTTCAAAAAGCTATGTAATTGCCTATAATACGGCTTCTCCCATTCGTCGGCTAAAATGCCGTCCCAGTCGTTACCGAGTCTTACCATCCTCATTCTCCTTCTGCGGCGATTTTACAAGCCACGCGCAAAGCAGCACTGCCAGCTGCAGCGGCACGCCTATGCCTAAAATCAGCCATATGTTATAATTCACAAATTGCAGACAGAAGCACAAAAGCAGCGACCAAATAAACGCCGAAATAATAAGGAAAAGAAATCTTTGCTTATGCCATACGGCATCGAAAACAATTGAAACGACGAACGACGCGGGAACCGCCCAACAGAATAAGGTCCATAAATTGATATGCGCAAATATATCGAAAAATATGTAAAACACGGTAGCAAGCAGCCACACACCGAGAACCGATAAAAGCGTTATTATGCGTTTTCTTTTCTGGGTAAGTCCGCCGGAGGTTACGCGCACCGGTTTTGCCTGTTCCTCACCTACAATATAATCCATACTTACGCCGTAAAGCTTTGCTAATTTATAAAGCACCTCAATGCCCGGCAGAGACTCACCCTGCTCCCATTTTGAAACCGCTTTGTCAGAATAATTGAGCTTTTCGGCAACCTCAAGCTGGGTAAGCTTGTTTTGCCGCCTTAGCTCCGATAAATTTTTCGCAATAATTAAATTCAACTTTTCCATACCGAAATTATAGCATATAACCCGCAATTAGTCAAACCCATACAAACAAATTTAAAAAAAATTAAAAAATGCTTGATTTTAGGCTTTTAATATGGTATAATTTATCGGCTGTCCGAGCGGGCAGTAATAAAAAACACACATTCTGCTTTGAACCGGCAAGGTGTTTTCTTTGAAAATTCCCGGAAAACGGCAGGATGGAGGTAAAACCTTAGGAGGAAAAACAAATGCCAGCAGTAGTATCAATGAAACAGCTTCTTGAAGCGGGTGTTCATTTCGGACATCAGACAAGACGCTGGAACCCGAAAATGGCGGAGTACATTTTCACAGAACGTAACGGAATTTACATCATCGACCTTCAGAAGACCGTTAAAAAGCTTAACGAGGCTTATATGTTTGCCCGCGACATAGCGGCTGAGGGCGGCGATATTCTTTTCGTCGGCACAAAAAAGCAAGCTCAGGATTCTGTTAAGGAAGAAGCAGAGCACTGCGGAATGCCTTATGTAAACGCGCGTTGGCTCGGCGGTATGCTCACCAACTTCACCACAATACGCACCCGTATTGCAAGACTTAACCAGCTCCGCGCTATGCGAGACGACGGAACATTTGAGCTTCTCCCCAAAAAGGAAGTTATAAAGCTCAACCTTGAAATTCAGAAGCTTGAAAAATTCCTCGGCGGTATTCAGGATATGAAGAAGCTCCCCGGAGCGCTCTTTATAGTTGACCCCCGCAAGGAAAGAATAGCCGTTGCCGAGGCTAAAAAGCTCGGTATTCCGATTATTGCTATTGTAGACACCAACTGCGACCCGGATGAAATTGACGCCGTTATCCCCGGAAACGAT
>ULQP01029516.1_pt1 | contig 19259 bp, 19 predicted proteins | sample 1954571 | NCBI WGS metagenome assembly ULQP01 (sample SAMEA4835657, study PRJEB28245) | human gut metagenome | biome: gut microbiome; material: fecal sample | place: Denmark | collected 2008 | reverse complement strand
ACATGGACATTTTTGCCCGCCGCGGCCTGTACGCCGTGACGTGTCCGGCCTCGAACGCGAAGCTCGCGAGCGGCATCGCGCCGGTGAGCGAATTTCTCCGCCGGAAGATCCCTCTTGCCATCGGCACGGACGGTCCGGCGAGCAACAACGCGCTCAACATGTTCCGCGAAATGTATCTCGCCGCGGTGCTGCAGAAGCTCCGGGAGGAGGACGCCGCCTCGTGCGACGCGCGCGAAATTCTCCGCGCCGCGTGCTCCACGGGCGCGCGCGCCATGCGCATCGACGCCGACTGCATCGCTCCCGGCAAGCTCGCCGATCTCGTCGTGATCGACCTGCACCAGGCAAACATGCAGCCCGAGCACAACACCGTGAAAAACCTTGTTTACAGCGGCTCGAACACGAACGTGCTCCTCACGATGGTAAACGGCAAGATCCTCTATGAGAACGGCGTTTACCACGTCGGCGAATCGCCGGAGGATATCGTCGCCCATGCCCGCGCCGCCACGGAGCGGATCATAAACAGCTGAAAACCGCATATGCAAAACCGCCGAAGGATTTTTTCCTTCGGCGGTTTTGCGTATGGGCGGCGGTCAGATGACGCGGTTGGGCGCGTCCTTGCCGGCGAGAAGGAGTGAGAGCTGGCGGAGCATGATCTCCACGGAATTGGCAAAGGCGTCTACGGTCGTGCCGGCAATGTGCGGCGTGAGCGTGACGTTGTCGAGTGTGAGCAGGGGAGAGTCCGGCGAGAGCGGTTCTTCGTCGAACACGTCGATCGCCGCGCCGCCGATGCGGTGGGCATGCAGCGCCTCGACGAGCGCCGCCGTGTCCACGAGCCCTGCGCGGGCGCAGTTGACGAGAATGGCGTTCTTCTTCATCATGGCAAGCTCGTCCGCGCCGATGAGGGCGCTCTGCCCGGCCTCGTGGCGCATGTGGATGGTGATGAAGTCAGACTGCCGCAGCAGCTCTTCCTTTGATACCGGCTCGCAGCCGCGCTTTTCGATCTCCTCGGGGGAGAGGAAAATGTCGCAGCCGAGAATGCGGCAGCCGAAGCCCTTGAGCCGCGCGGCGACCATCGTGCCGATCTTGCCGACGCCGATGATGCCGACGGTGCAGCGGCACATATCGCGGTTCATCATGATATTCGGGAACATTTTGACCCATTTGCCCTGCACGAGCGCGCCGTGGGCGCGGGCGATATTGCGCATTTCGCAGAGCATGAGCGCCACGACGAGATCGGCGACGGCGGTGGAGTTGCGCCCCTCGGCGTTGTATACGGCGATGCCGCGCTCGCGGCAGAGGTCGAGATTGACATTTTCCGTGCCGGTGCGCAGCACGCCGACGATCTTCACGTTCGGCGCGGCGTCGAGCACCGCACGGTTCACGGGCGCAACGTGCGTTACAAGGATCTCCGCCTCGCGCACGGCTTCCAGCATTTCCGCGCTCACAGGGCACGCCTCCGCGCCGCGAAGCTCGGCGGTACGCTCGCACGTCGTGAGGGACTTGATGTCCGTGAGCGTCTTTTCGGTATAGAGCGTCACGTCGCACCCGGGGAGCTTTTTCATGTACTGCATGAGCATTTCCGGCACACCGGCGTCACAGATGCATACGACTTTCATTCGATCGTCTCCTTTTCTTCCACGCCGTATTTTTCGATCAGCGCGCGGATGGTTTTTATGAGATACGCCTCTTCAAACGCGATGTTCCAGTGACGGCGCAGGATGAGCGCCGCGAGACGGTAGCGGTCGATCTCCTCCGCGGAAAGCGGCGAGAGCTTCTGGTACTCCTTGAAAAAGCCCTTCCCGATGGAGCCGCGGATGGCGGAAAAGAGGGCAATTTTTGCTTTGCTCGCCTCCGGGAACAGCTCGGCCTCCGAGAAGAAGAACTCCATGAGCGCTTCCTCCACGGCGCGATTGCCGCGCGCGGCGGTCATCCAGTCGATGATCTTGCACTCGCCGGACTTGTCCACGAGGACATTGCCGGTGTGAAAGTCGAGATGGAGCACCGTGTCGTCATCCGGGAGAGAGCGGAGATATCCGGCGGCGCGCGATTTTTCCTCCGGTGTCAGAAACGCCATACAGTCCTCGCCGAGAATACCGAGACATACCTCACGCACGTCGTCAAGCTCGCGCGTGTGCGCCTCCTGCACGCGGACGTGACAGCGGGCAAGGTCTCTGCCGGCCTCAAAAAGATACGCCGGCTTTTTCCCCGGCATGTCGTTTTGCGAAACGCCGTCGATGCAGTCCATTACGAAGCCGAAGCGCCCGCCGCGCTCGACCATATCGTAGACCTGCATCCCCGTGCAGCCGAGAGATGCGGCGATCTTCGTGTTTTTGTATTCCTTTTCGGCATACTCCCTCGGATAGTCGGGGAAAAATAGCTTTAAGATCTTCCCGTCCTCCGTGCGGAATATCTCCGCCGACCGGCCCCGCGCAAAATGTTCTCCCATAGTCCGCCCTCCTATATTTTCGGCAGCGCCGCAGAATGCAGCGCTGCCAATTTTTATTCCGATTCCAGTATCCGCTTTGCGGCCTCTTCGGCGGCGACGGCGCGAGAGAGCGCCGTTTCAAGATCCGCTGCCACCGCGGTAAAGCCGTGATTTGCCATGATGCAGAGATCGTGAGAGCGCAGCACCCCGGACGCGCTCTCCGCGAGCTTCTTCGAGCCGCTCACGCCGTAGGCGGCGCAGGGGGCGACGATCTCCGGCGTGCGCAGACTCTCCCGGCACGCGGCGAACGTTTGCAGCGCCGCGGAGTGCGTGTGGATCACGGCGCGCACGTCGCCGCGCGCGGCATAGATGCGCCGGTGCATCTCCCGCTCGCTGGAAGGACGCTGCCCGGCGGCGAAGCTGCCGTCGGCAATGCGGATCTCCACAATATCCTCCGGACGGATGCGGTCATAGTCCACGCCGGACGGCGTGATGAGAAAGCGATCGGCATCGATACGCGCCGAGACGTTCCCCCACGTCGCCTGAATGAGGCGGTTTTCCACGAGCTTTTTCCCGTAGACAATGACCGACTCGCGCAGCGCGAGATCGGAAACGTCCTGCGTTTCCGGCGCGGCTTCTTCCCCCTGCGCCGCGGCGAGCGACGGACGGGAGTATTTTTTCGTATAGACCGCGTGCTCTATAAGGCAGAGCGGCGCGGCGAGCGGCTTCGGCGTCCCGATGCGAGGGGAGAGCCGCGCCGTCATGCACAGCTTTTCGAGCAGGATACACGCGGCGATGAGCTCATTTTCAAACCGCGCCGTCACGACAAAGCCGCGGTTCGGAACGATGCACGCGGTATCGCCGCGCCGCGGCGCGCTTCTTACCGGCACGCGCACGCCGAACATCTGCGCGGCGTCGTCGGTCTCGGCGCAAAGCGCGTGAGGAGCTTTGGCAAATTCGCGGGCGTATCGCCCGGCGGTAAAAACCGCCATGGGCGCGGAAACGGCGGAGAACAGCGCCGCTTCGACCGGCTCTCCGGCGGCGCTGCATATGGCGCCGGGCGCGGTCATCACGAGCGAATCAGCGTCCCAAAGCTCCAGCTCCCTGAGCCGGGCGCGGACGGAGGCGAAGCGCTGCTGCGCGGACATCTGTGTCATGGTGATACCGCCTTTTTAAAATACAGCCAGATAGTGAAGGAGACTGTAAAGATTGAGCACGATGATGAGGATGCCGACGACGGCGAGCAGCGGACGGACGGGGATCTTCTTGCAGATCCACGCCGCGAGGGGAGCTGCGCACACCCCGCCGATGATGAGGCCAAGGATCGTCTGCCAGTAGGACGTAAAATCGCGGATGAGAACGACGAACGTGGTCGTCTCCGCGAGCGTTACGAGAAATTCGGCGGTATTCACCGTGCCGATCGTCTTTTTCACGTCGTGGCCGACGGCGAGCATCGTAGACGTTACGACCGGGCCCCAGCCTCCGCCGCCGGTGGCGTCAAGAAAGCCTCCGGCGAGACCGAGCGGGTAAATGCCCTTTCCGATGTGGCGCTCCTTCTGGCTTTTCAGGAACGCCTTGCGCAGAATAACAACGCCCATGATAATGAGATAGGCGTCGATGAACGGCTCGAGCGCGTCGCCGGCACTCGAGAGGAACCACGCGCCCGCCACGCCGCCGATCACGCCGGGGATGGCCAGATGGAAAAAGAGCGACTTATCCACGTTTTTGAGCTTGATATGGGAGAGACCGGACGCGAGCGTCGTCGGGACCTCCGCCACATGGACGACCGCGCTCGCGAGCGCGGAGGGAAGCCCCGCCACGGTTTTGAGAAACGTCCGGCAGCTCACGCCGTAGGCCATGCCGAGCGTGCCGTCAATGATCTGCGCGGCGAAGCCGATGACGATGAAAAGAAGAAATTTACCCCAGTTCACAGTGTGTCTCCGCCTTCCAGATAGTCAAAAATGGCATCGGTGAGCCGGTTGACGCATTCCTCTTCGCTGAGAACCTCGGTATCCAGCACAAGCTCGGCATCGGTCGGCTCCTCATACGGAGAGTCTATGCCCGTGAACGAGCGGATCTTTCCCTCGAGAGCTTTCTGATAGAGCTTTTTCGGGTCGCGCGCCTTGCAGGTCTCCAGACCGGCCCGCACCCAGACTTCGAGAAAGCGCCCGTCGGCGATGCGGCGCGCCTCGGCGCGTCCGGCGGCGAACGGGGAGATGAACGTGCAGAGCGTCACGAGCCCCGCGTCGCGGAAGAGCCCCGCGACCTCGGCGGCGCGGCGGATGTTTTCGATCCGGTCGTCGTCCGAGAAGCCGAGATCGCCGCAGAGACCGCGGCGCAGCTTGTCGCCGTCGAGCATGTAGGCGGCAACGCCCTTTTCGCAGAGCCGCCGCTCGACCTCCTGCGCGATCGTCGTTTTGCCGGAGCCGGAAAGCCCGGTCATCCATACGACGAGCCCGCGCCGCCCGGTGAGCTGCTCGCGCTCGGCGCCGGTCATGGCCTCGGCCGACCAGCGGATGTTGCGCTTATCGTAATCCTCGGAAAGCAGCGCCTCGGTGACGATGCCGCCGCCCGCGATCTCGTAATCGTCCACGATGACGAACCGGCGCGTGCCGTCGCAGCCGGAGTCGGCGGTGTCGAACGCTGTCGGGCGGTCGAGCCGGAGGATCACCTCGGCGACTTCGTTTTTCTGCACCTCGCTGCGCTCCAGACTGTCCAGCTCCGAGGCGTCTACGACGCGGAGAATGCTCTCGAGCCGCGCTTCCACCTTGGCAGTGCCGCACTTGAAGAAATAGCGCTTGCCGGGGCGCAGCGGCTCCTTGCCGAGCCAGAACACGTTCGCGCGCAGCCGCACGCCAACGAAGGGGGCTTCTTCGCTCTCCAAGCACGCGATCTCGCCGCGGCGGACGAAGATCTGCTCGGTCATCGTAAAGCCGGCGGCGTCCCCGGCGATGAACTTCTCCGGCGTGGGCGCGGAAAATACCTCGAGCGAGGCGACCGTCGTTTTCTTCCCGGAGGGGTAGAATACGATCTTATCGCCCGCGCGGAGACTTCCGGCCTCGAGCGTTCCGGCCACGATGCGGCGCTCGTCGCCGCCCTCGGTGAATTTGTAAACGCCCTGCACCGGCATGCGCAGCGGGCGGTTTTCCGGGCTCGGCACGGGGACAAAAGCGTCCATCTGCTCGAGCACCGTGGGGCCGAAGTACCACGGCGTGCGCTCGCTGCGGATGGCGATGTTGTCGCCCTCCATGCCGCTCACGGGGATGAACGCCGCGGGCGAGATGTTGATTTTGGCGAGAAATTCGGTGAATTCCGTGACGATGGAGCGGTAGACCTCCTCGGAATAGCCGACGAGATCCATTTTGTTCACGAGCACCGCCACCTGACGGATGCCGAGCATGGAGAGAAAGTACCCGTGACGGCGGGTGTTTTCCTCCACGCCGCGCGCGGCGTCGATCACCATGAGCGCGGCCTCGGCGCGGGAAGCGCCGGTGACCATGTTTTTGAGAAATTCAATGTGGCCGGGCGCGTCGATGATGATGTACCGGCGCTTGTCAGACTTGAAGAAGCAGCGCGCCGTGTCGATCGTGATGCCCTGATCCTGCTCATTGTGCAGCGCGTCGAGCAGGAAGGCGTACTCGAACGGCTTCGAGTTGCGGCGGCAGTTTTCCCGTATGGATTCGAGCTTGCCCTTCGGCAGCGCTCCGGCGTCGGCGAGGAGACGGCCGATCACGGTGGATTTGCCGTGATCGACGTGGCCGACGGTGACGATATTCAAAAGCTCCTCGTTTTCCCAGACGTTTCTTGTTTCTTCCATTACATGTACCCTCCCCGGCGAAGCGTTTCGAGCCCGCCGCCGTCCTCGGCGTCCTGGGCGCGGCCGCTGCGCTCGGCAATGTTGGAAAGAGCGCCGGTGCGCAGCTCCTCAATGATCTCGTGAACGTTCCGGCTCTCGGACCGGATCGGCTTTGTGCACGGCGCGCAGCCGAGCGAGCGGTAGCGCGTGCCGTCGCCCTGGTTATAGTAGAGCGACACGGTGGGGATGTGCTCGCGCTCGATGTATTCCCAGACATTCAGCTCCGTCCAGTCGAGCAGGGGATGGATGCGCACATGCGTGCCGGGGGCAAAATCGGTTTTGAACTGGTTCCAGAACTCGGGCGGCTGGTCGTCCAGATCCCAGTCGTTGTGCTTGTCGCGCGGGGAGAAATAGCGCTCCTTGCTGCGCGAGCCCTCTTCATCGGCGCGCGCGCCGACGATGACGCCGGTGTAGGCGTCGGTGTTCGTGTCGCGCTCGTATTTCCCGGTCTGAAGATTGAGCCGGTAGCGCGGCCAGGTGCCGTCGAGCGTGTGGGTGAGCGCCTCGGTTTTGAGCCGGCGACAGCACTCAACGCGCGAGCACTTCCCGTCCGGGAACGTTTCGTGGTTTTCAAGCGCTTCGCGGTTCTCACCGTAGACCATGTAAAGACCGTACTCCATGGCGAGCTTGTCGCGGTACTCGATCATTTCGGGAATTTTATAATGTGTGTCGATGTGGACGAGCGGGAAGGGGACGTGGCCGTAAAACGCCTTGCGCGCGAGCCAGAGAAGGACCGTAGAGTCCTTGCCGATGCTCCAGAGCATGCAGAGATTGCCGAACGCGGCGTAGGCCTCGCGCAGGATGTGCACGCTTTTGCTTTCCAGTTTATCGAGATGATCTCTCATTCTTCCTCAACCTCCCGCATTTCGTAGCCGTAGTGTTCCATGTAGAAGCCCAGCTTCGCGTTGATCTTGCGCACGAGCCGGGGCGAAATGTCGAATTTATTCTTCTGGTATCCGCGCTGCGAATCGACATACGCCTGAAAGCGCGGCGCGGCCGCCTCAAAGCCGGAGAGCTCCAGACGCCGGTAAATATCCCGCAGCGTATCGACCGGGGCGCGGCAGAAGTCGGTGTACGCGATGTCCACGTACCGGTTCTTCGGGAAAAAGCCCTCAAGCTCGAAAAGCTCGCGGTACATGCGCTCGAAAATATCGATGACCGTGTTCTCGATGAGCTCGTCGATGTTATCCGGCTCTTCGGTCAGCCGGAGCGAGTCCATCTCGGTGCGGAACATGTGGATCGTGGAGCGGACGGTCTTGTAGGGGTCGCGGTGGATGTTGATGAACCGCGCGTCCGGATACATGCCCCACAGCTCGCGGATGCGCGCGGTGTTGTCCGGGCTTTTGAGAATGAGCTGCTTGCCCTTTTTGATGTAGGTGAGCTTGCGGACGGCGTAATCGTAGCTGCGCTCCCATTTGCGCAGTTCCTCCACGGGAAGGTCGCTCACGAACGCGCCTTCGATGTACTTTTTATAATTTTCCGGGAACGCGATCATGTGGATGATCGAATACGGCGAGATCGTCAGCACGCCGAACGTCTCCTCCATCGGGAGATCGAGCGAGTACTGCACGTTATCCTGCGGGCGGCCGTTCCGGATGCCCTTTTCGATCGGCGGCTGGATGAGCCGGCCGAGCAGCAGCGAGTAGGGCAGGCCGATCGTGTTCACGGGATCGAACCAGCCGAACTGCTCGTCGCGCGAGAGGACGTTCTGCAGATACGTTGTGCCGCTGCGCCAGTGGCCGAGAATGAAGATTGGGTCCTTTTCGATCTTCGTTTCACGGATGCGCTTGCGGTAAATGAGCGATTCCGCCGCCGCCGCGGGCGCGAGCGCGAGCGCCGTTGCGGAAATGTACAGCGCCTGCGGCAGCCGGTCGCGGGCGATATGGAAGTGGTTCTCTTCCAGCAGATGCACCCAGTTGTCCAGCCGGCAGGTCAGAAGAAAGTGTCCGGGATTGATAGCTTTCACGGTGTTGCCTCGCTAACATATAAAAATCTGGATATTAACATAGCAGGGGAATGTGAACTTAACGTTAAACATTCCCCTGCTATGGAGTCTCTTTACATGGATTTTGCAGTCTTCGCCGGCAGCGCGACACTGAAGCGGCTGCCCTCTCCGGGACGGCTCTCCGCGGAGATCGTTCCGCCGTGCTGCTCCACGATGCGCTTGCAGAGCGTGAGACCCAGCCCGCAGCCGTCAGCGCGGCGGTCGGTCTCGCCCTGATAGAACTGCTCAAAAATGCGCGGGAGCGTTTCCGCGTCCATGCCGCAGCCGGTGTCCCACACCGTCACGGTGACGGTATCCGCTGCGGCGGCAAGACAGATGCCGATGCGCCCGCCGGGGGGCGTGAACTTCACGGCGTTTTCCAGCAGATTCACCCACACCTGATAGAGAAGCTCGCTGTCGCCGACGTAGTCGAGATCCGGGATGTCGGCGGAGACGGAAAGCCCGGCCTCCGTCCAGCGCGGCTCGAGCTGCAGCACGGCGCGCCGGAGCTGCTCGCCGAGCGGGAAGATCTCCGCCTTTCGATGGATCTCCCGGTGGTCGATGCGCGAGAGGCGCAGCATGTCATCGATGAGTCCGACGAGCCGGTCAGACTCCTGCGCGATATACTGGCTGTACTCGCGCTCCTCGGTATCGGAAAGCCCGCCTTCGGCGAGAAGCTGGGCATAGCCGTTGAGAATGGAGAGCGGCGTTTTGAGCTGGTGGGATACGCTCGAAATGAAGTCCTTGCGCAGATATTCGTTGGAGCGGAGCTCCGCCGTCATCAGATTGAAGTTGCGCTCAAGCTCGCCGAATTCCTCCACGCGGTCACGCTCCGGCACGGTGACGTCGTAATTGCCACCGGCGATCTCGCGCGCGGCGCGGGAGAGCTCGCGGATGGGATTCGTCGTTGAGCGGGATGTGACCGTGATGAGCACCGCGACGGCCGCCACGGCGATGAGCAGAAGCAGTATGTCCTTGGCGGCGTAGCCGAAAACAAGATAGCGTATGTTGTCGCGCTGCTGGAAGATGATGCCGTTTCGCACGAGCGCGCCGAAGGTGAGAGAGAAAAGCGACGTGACGATCACGAGGATCAGCAGCAGGATCGTCAGCCGCGAGCGGACGCGCCTCATCGGATCACCGCCCGGTAGCCGAGACCGCGGACGGTCTGGATCTCAAAATCCGGCACGCCGGCGAGCTTTTCGCGCAGACGGCGGATGTGCGTGTCCACGGTGCGCGGGTCAGACTCGCTGTCGTACCCCCAGAGCTCGTCCATGAGCATCTGGCGCGTGAAGATCTTCGTGGGCGCGGCGAGCAGCGTTTGCAGCAGCGCAAACTCCCGCGGGCGCAGCTCATAGGAGAACCCCTCGCCGGTGACGAGCAGCGTGTCGGCGTGCAGCGTGCACCCGCCCACGGCGATCTCGCCGGAGTGCTGGATGCCGCAGCGGCGCAGCAGCGCCCCCACGCGCAGCAGCAGCTCCTCAAAATTCACGGGCTTTGTGAGATAGTCGTCCGCCCCGGCGTGAAAGCCGGTGCGCATATCGTCAAAGGAGTTCTTTACCGTTACCATCAGCACCGGCGTCGTGTCGCCCGCTTCGCGCAGCTCGCGGATGAGCCCGTAGCCGTCGAGCCGGGGCATCATCACGTCGGTGATGATGAGATGCACGCGGCTGTGCTCCAAAAGATCGAGCGCCGCCTGCCCGTCGGCGGCCTCCGATACCTCATATCCGGCGCGGCGGAGATGGATGCCGATCAGCCGCCGCAGCCCGGCGTTGTCTTCAACGACGAGAATGTTCGTCATGCTTTGCCCTGCCTTTCGGGGAGAAGATACACTATAATAATAAAGCGCGGAAAAAACGCTGTCAAGCTCCGGCGCACGGCGGGAAAGTTCACAAAACATTAATAAAGAAATGGTTGCGTTATTTGACGAAACGTGGTAGTATATGAACCGAAAAGGGCGAACCAATAAAAATGTGTTTGTTATTAGAACATAATGGGGATTGTGTTCAATTACAAATGCTCTGGTGGAAACTTCGCAAGAAACCGCCTGTTTCATGTTTCTCTTTTTCTTCTTCTCTTTCTCCTCTTTTTTACAAAGGATAAGCCGTTGGATATCGGATCGATGTCCAGCGGCTTATTCTTTCATACGCCGCAACTTTCTCTCGCCAAACGAGAAATTATATTGTATAATGACCCGTTACCACACAGGAGGACAGACGATGGAAAGACCGTTTGCAAGCGTTACCGTCACGGAAAAGGCCGCGCGCGCTCTGCGCGGCGGGCATCCCTGGGTGTTCGCCGGGGAGGTGCTCACGAAAGAAAGCCCCTGCCCGGACGGGGAGATCGTGGACGTATATACCGAAAAGGGCCGCTGGCAGGGCGCGGGGTTTTATAACGGCCGCTCGCTCATCCGCGTGCGCATTCTCTCGCGCAACACGAACGACAAAATGGACGAGGCGTTTTTCCGCCGCCGTATCCGGTATGCGCTCGCCTACCGGCAGCAGGTCATGGGCGAGGACTTTGCCGCCTGCCGCCTTATCTTCGGCGAGGCGGACGGCTTCCCCGGCTGGACGGTGGACCGCTACGGCGATGTGCTCGTGAGCGAGGTGCTCTCGCTCGGCATCGAGCGGCGGCGCGCGATGCTCTATGCGCTGCTGCGCGAGGAGCTTGCGGCGCTCGGCGTGAACGTATCGTGCATCTATGAGCGCAACGAATCGCTCATCCGCGAAAAGGAGGGCATGACCTGCGGCAAGGGGCCGTATGCCGCGCCCGGTCTGGAGACAAACCCCTCCGGCCACGCGGAGATCTGCGAAAACGGCATCTATTTCGACGTGGACTACATAAACGGCCAGAAGACCGGCTATTTCCTCGACCAGAAATATAACCGCGCGGCGGCGGGACGGCTGGCCCATGGGCGGCGCGTGCTCGACTGCTTCACGCACACCGGCGCATTCGCGCTCCACTGCGCGGCCGGCGGCGCGGAGAGTGTCACGGCGGTGGACGTGTCCGCGTCCGCGCTCGAACAGGCGCGGCGCAACGCCGAGAGAAACGGGCTCGAAGGGCGCATGGAGTTCCGGCAGGCGGACGTGTTCGAGCTTCTCACGGAGCTCGGAAAGAGCGGCGAAAAGCCCTGGGATTACATCATTCTGGACCCGCCCGCCTTTACGAAAAGCGGCGCGACGGTAGAAAACGCGCGGCGCGGCTACCGGGAGATCAACCGCCGCGCCATGCAGATATTGCCGCGGGGCGGGTATCTGGCAACGTGCTCGTGCTCGCACTTTATGACCGACACGCTTTTCCGCGCCATGCTTGCGGACGCGGCGCGCGACGCGAGCGTACAGCTCCGCCAGATCGAGGCGCGGCAGCAGAGTCCCGACCACCCGATCCTCTGGGGCGTGCCGGAGACGGATTATCTGAAATTCTATCTCTTCCAGGTCGTATAAACGCCGAGGGGTTGAAAACGGCGGAGAAATAGGGTAAAATCCAACTTGAATGACAGTTCTTTCTTTGAATGGAGCACGGCTATGGTTCCGGTGAAAAAGAAAACAAAGATCGCGATCCTCATCGCCTCGCTCGCGGTGTTCGCGCTGGTGCTGGCCGCGGCGCTGCTGCTCTCGCGCGGCGCGGGCAGCGACCGCGTGCAGAGCGGGGAGCACCCGCTTCGCATCAGTGAATATATGAGCGCGAACACGGCGTATCCGAACGCTGACGGGCGCATCTGCGACTGGATCGAGATACACAATACGTCCGATAAGCCCTTCAACGTTTCCGGCTACCGCCTTTCGGACGACGTGACGCAGGCCAAATACGCCTTCCCGGTCGGGACGGTGATCCCCGCGGACGGGTACATCGTCGTCTACTGCGACCCGGAGACATCCGGCGGGCTGTACGCGCCGTTTTCGCTGCGGCGGCTCGGCGGGGAAACGCTTCTGCTGATGAACAGCGCCAACACGGTGCTCGACGAGATCGAAACGCTCCGCTGCCGGAAGAACACGTCCATTGTGCGGGAGACCGACGGCAGCTTTACCGTCTCCGCCGCACCGACGCCGGGCTATGCGAATACCGATGAGGGATACACCGCGTATCTGGCTGCCTCCGGACAGGGCACGGGCGCGCTGCGGCTGAGCGAGATCATGGCCGCGGAAACGCTCTTCACCGCGCCGAACGGCGCGCTCTGCGACTGGGTCGAGATCGAAAATACCGGCTCCGAGACCGCCGATCTCTCCGGCATGCACCTCACCGACAAGGCGGGCGAGGCGCGCTACACGTTCCCGGAGGGAACGCTGCTCGCGCCGGGCGCGTTCACGGTCGTCTGGTGCTCCGGCGACGGGACGGAGGGCGCAGACTACGCCGCCATCCGCCTTGCCAAAGCCGGAGAGAGCGTCATTCTGACCGACGCCGACGGCAATGCGCTTGACCGCATCCAGACGCCGTTCCTCGCGGACGACACGGCGTATGCCCGCGTTTCGGGCGAGTGGTGCGTCACGAACCGGCCGACGCCGGGCTTTGCGAACACCGAAGAGGGCTACGCCGCCTTTTCCGCCTCGCGCGGCTTCGGGGACGTTGCGGTGCAGATCACCGAGGTCTGCCTCCGCAGCGAAGCCGGTCTGCGGGACGCCGACGGCGATTCGCCGGACTGGATCGAGCTTTATAACGCCGGAACGGAGAGCGTATCGCTCGACGGCTGGTATCTCTCCGACGATCCGGAGGAGCCGGCACGCTGGCGGATCCCGGACATTACGCTCGCGCCGGGCGAGTATTACATCATTTTCGCCTCCGGCAAAAACCGGACGCAGGGCGAGCTGCACACGGACTTTGCCCTCTCCGCGGGCGAGAGCGTGATTTTGACAACGCCGATCGGCAGCACCGCCGACCGCGTGGAGCTCACGCAGACCGAGCCGGACGCCTCACTCGCGCGCATCGGCTCCGACTGGCGCGAATGCGCTTCCCCCACGCCGGGGAAGGCCAACGGGTAAGGGGGGAGAGCCATGGCAGAGATCAAACGCCACGAGATCAAATACATCATCTCCCTGCGGGAGGCGGAGCTTTTGAAATATCGGCTGCGCGCCCTGCTCCGGCCCGACCCGCACGTCCGAGCCGACGGCAGCTACTTTATCCGCAGTCTCTATTTTGACGATACCGACTACCGCGCCTATCACGAGAAGATCGCGGGCGTGAAGGAACGCACCAAGTACCGCATCCGGTTTTACAACATGGACGATTCGCGCATCACGCTCGAAAAGAAGAGCAAGGACGGCGACTTCTCCGGCAAGGAATCGGTGCGCATCTCCCGCGAGCTTGCGGAGGCGTTCCTCACCGGCGGCGAGGAGCTGCGCGATACCGAAGAGCTCGCACGAGAGCTTGCCCGGCTTCGGCAGAACGGCTGGAAGCCCGCAGTGCTGGTCGATTACGTCCGGTATCCGTTCGTCTATCCGACGGGCAACGTCCGCGTCACGATCGACACGGAGCTTCGCACCGCGCCGTTCAAAACTAACCTTTTCGACGACCGCGCGCTCACTGTGCCGGTGCTCGATGAGGGCGAGGCGGTGCTGGAGGTCAAGTACGACGCGTTCCTTCCCGCGCCGGTCCGCGCGCTGCTCGAGGGCGTGACAAAGCAGCGCTGCGCCGTTTCCAAGTACACCAAATGCTTAGACATTCTGGAATAAAGAGGGGTAAAAACCAATGAGCATTTCCGATCTCATCAAAAACAAATTCGTTGAGGAATTCACCGCGATCTCCGTCGGCACGCTGCTCACGACGCTCCTGCTGAGCTTTGCACTGGGTCTGTTCGTGCTGGTGATCTACCGCGTGACCTACGGCGGCGTCAGCTTCAGCAAGAGCTTTGCGCTCTCGCTCGTGATGCTCTCGATGGTCACGGCGCTCGCCATTTTGACGGTGCGCTCCAACGTCGTGCTCTCGCTCGGCATGGTCGGCGCGCTCTCCATTGTCCGCTTCCGCACGGCGATCAAGGACCCGATGGACACGGTGTTCATGTTCTGGAGCATCGTTATCGGCATCATCACCGGCGCGGGGTACATCACGGTTGCCATTCTCGCGGCGCTGCTGCTCGGCGCGCTGTTCCTGGCGCTCAATCTGCTCTCCGGGAAGCTGCACACCAACTCGTATCTTGTCGTTATGCGCTATACGCCGGAGGGGGAGAGCGCGGTGCGCTCCAAGCTCGGCACGCTCGGCAAATATAAGCTCAAGAGCCGCACGATGAATCTCGCCGAGACCGAGCTCGTCGTGGAGGCAAAGCTCAGCCAGAAGCAGATGGATTCGCTCGAAGCGCTGCTCGATAACGAAGGCGTTTCCGATGTCAACATCGTCAGCTATAACGGCAGCACCCTGCTTTGAGCTTCGCTCTCAAACGAACCCCACTTCGTTGAGGGGTTCGTTTGAAAAGGCTGCGGCTCACCGCAGCGCACTCGCTTACGCTCGCACGTTTGCGAGCCGAGAGGAATTTTCTCCGACGTACACGCCGCCGGAGAAAATGATTGGGAACTCATTTGTGCCTGCGGGCACAAACTCTGCGAGGCATATTAGTTTTTCGATAAGGAGATAAGGACATGACACACGAATATACGACGCGGGGCACCTGCGCCCGCAAGATCCTCTTCGAGGTGGAAGACGGAAAGGTGCACAACGTGCAGTTCATCAACGGCTGCAGCGGCAACACGCAGGGCGTTGCGAAGCTCTGCGAGGGCATGGATGTGAACGAAGTCATCGACCGGCTCGAGGGCATCCGCTGCGGCATGAAGCCGACGTCCTGCCCGGACCAGCTCGCGCAGGCGCTCAAGGCCGTGCGCGGCAACGGCGAATGACCTTTGCTTAATATCGATTCCAATAGAAAGCTGTGGGAGGCTCATCCGTGAAGGGATGGCTTCCCACAGCTTTTTGTGATCGCTTTTCTCCGGCGGACGTTTGGCAAAAGAGACCGTTTTCCGCGATCCGGCCGAACGCTTGCCGGCTGCTTTTTGCGGAGGCGCTCATTTCCGGCGATGCTTGGCCTCCTCGCTGACGAAGGCGTTCATCCTCTTTATATTCCGCTTCCAGAGAAGGTACTGGGAGATCCAGACAACAACAAAGATCGCCGTGAAGATCCCCGCATAGGAGAGGACACCGGCAAGCGAGTGTTTCATCCAGTTCGCAAAGTAGGCGACCGGCAGCATGATGATGCTGATGGTCAGAAAGTATATGCCGCTCTGCTTTGCAAGGCTCCAGGAATCAAGCTCCCAGATAACCGACGCCGCCGCAAAGCCCGCACCCACAACTGCGCACAGTACGGTCTGCAAGATGACCGCATTCAGCTCGTTTCCCATTGCGCCGATGAGCTCCGGCGTGACAGGATAAAAAGATCCGTCCCCAACGCAGGCAGAAATAATCAGCGTTATTACAAATCCAATGGCAATTCCTGTGGGTAATCCGAGCAGCCCGCGCCGTATAGTTTTCTTTTTCACTTTTACCGCCTCACAATCCCAATAGTTGTTTGATTTTTGAAACGTACCGCCTGGAAACATAAGAAACCGTTCCGTTTGCGAGAGAAACACAGATGGTTCCCGTAAAGCTCAGATCAAATCCCCGAACCTTTTTCAGATTGACGATCTCGCCGTTTGATATTCGCACGAAGGAACGGCCTGCAAGGCGCTGCTCCGCTTCATACAGCCGCATCCGGAGAAGATAGGGTCCGCCATCCGCTTCGGCATAAACCTTGCCGCCCGAGGCATACACCCGATAAATCTGGTTGGGCTCAAGTATGCTTGCCCGCTCGTTCCGGAAGCCTGCCAGCATTTCGGACGGATCTTCCGAAAGCTTTTTCAGGATTTCACGGATTTCCTCGGTCACCCTGTGTGTCATAACGACGATCTTCGGCTCGTCGCAGCTCTCGTCGATTTGGATTTCGATCTTCATCCGATCCCCTTCCTTCCATGACCATATAATAAGGGATCGGAGAAAAAACGTCCACTATTTTGCGACAGACGGTCGAAATCGGCCGACAGGCGGCGGAGAAAAGCAGGCAGCGGTGCGGACGCAAAGGCCGTGCGCGATAACGGCGGATACAGAATCAAAAAAACCGGAGAAGCGCGTAAAAGACACCCCCGCGGAAGCTCGCTTTGCAGCGAGCTCCCGCGGGGGTATTTGGAGAACTGGGAAAGGGGAGAGAAAAGAAGATCAGTACTCGTAAGGCTTGATGACCGGCTTGATCAAACCATCGCGTTTGACCGCGAAGTCCTCATAGACCTGGGCGATTTCATTGAGAGTGTATTCCTTATTGAACAACGGCGTGGGATCCAGCTTTCCTTCGGAGATCAGCTGCACCAGATAAGCATCCTTGCAGGCGTCTACGCCGCCGGATTTCCAGGTGAGGTTCTTGCCATACATGCTGGGCAGGGGCAGAACCTGATCTTCCTCGTACATGGCGAGGAGGGAGATGACCGCATTGGGACGGGCGATCTTCCAGGCCAGCTGGAAGGTGCCGTCCTTACCGGCGGCCTCGATAACGGCGTCGGCGCCGCGGCCTTCGGTCAGCTCCTTGACGCGGGCCTCTACGTCCTCCTTCTTGGAGTTGATGAACACATCGGCCCAGCCGTGATCCAGCGCGAACTGGCCGCGCTCGTCATGGCGGTCCACCGCGATGATGCGGGCGGGCTTGAACAGCCGGGCGCTCATCATGGAAGTATAGCCGCAGGGGCCGCAGCCGAGAACCACCACGGTGTCCCCTTCCTTGATCTCAGCCAGCTCCGCGCCAAAATAGCCGGAGGGCAGCACGCAGCTGACGGCAAGAACGTCTTTGTATGTCAGATTATCGGGGATCAGCTCCAGACCGTTGTCGGCGATGGGAACGCGGACATACTCCGTCTGGCAGCCGTCGATCTTGTGGCCCAGATACCAGCCGCCCTCTACGCAGTTGTTAACATAGCCGCGTTCACAGAAGAAGCACTCGCCGCAGAAGGTCTCCACGTTGGCGACGACGCGGTCGCCCACCTTGATTTTCTTGCAGGCATCGCCCACGGCAACCACTTCACCGGCAAACTCATGCCCCAGAATGATGTCCTTGTTGGCGGAGGGCACGGCGCCCACCTTGATATGGAAGTCACTGGCGCAGATGGAGGACAGAGCAACCCTTACGATGGCGTCCCGGGGATCCTGAATGGTAGGAATGGGACGATCCTCCAGACGAAGATCGTTAACGTCTTTAAACACATAACCCTTCATGGTTTCAGCCATAGTAAATTACCGCCTTTCTAAAACTTTTCGATTTTTTTGCAGGGGCAAATTTTTTCTCCGGAGCGGACAGCCGCTCCGGGCTGTGGTTGGATCCGACAGGGAATATCAGATTTCTTCGTAGGCCAGGTCTTCGTTGCCTGCCCACTTATTGACCAGAGGCGAGAGCTTGTTCAGCACGGGACCCAAAACGGGGCCGACGCAGAACATACCCACCAGCGTGGCCACATGGATGACGCCGCCCATGATCAGAGCGCCCACCACCATGATGGCGTCGAAGATCATACGCCACCACTTCAGCTTCATCTTCAGGGTCTTGGCCATGAACTGGTTGAAGCCGTCAGAGGGGCCTGCGCCGTAGCCGGCGGCCTGATAGCTGCCAAGGCCGACGCCCAGAGCCAGCGTGCCGGTGATGACCAAAATGACGCGGGTGACCATAGAGGGAGTGGGGCCGATGAGAGCGATGATCCAGGGCTCCATCATGGAGCAGAAGGTGCCCAGCGTGAAGGTGTACAGGACCGTGGCAACACCGATGCCCTTCCGGTACACGATCAGGATGACGACGAAGCAGAGGACGTTGAATACGTTCATGGCCATGCCAAAGTCGCCATGCACGAAGGGCAGCACCTTGCTGAGTCCCTGTACAAACGCTGTGACCGGGTCAGAACCCAGATTGGCCAGAACAAACGCTTCGGCGCCGTAGGCAGTGATGAAGACGCCGACCATAATGACAACGCAGCGGACGATGATACTTCTCAGAGTGTATTTGCCTTTACCCATGTTAGAATGCCTCCTTCTTTTTTGCGTTGCTTGAAACACATGGTTCTCCTGAAGTTGCGCGTGGTCTGTGCCGGCTGCCCGTTTTCCGAGCCGCCGGCCGCCTTGAATAACGGACTCGCTGTGCAGCAGGATGCGGAGATGTGCTTTGTTGTGCGCCCGAATATCGGGAAAGAGAGGGGGTACGCTGCTGCGGGGGGTGGAACCTTGTAATGATCCAGTCTCCGGAGGATATCGTCATATGCTCCGGAGCACTGTCTGCTGACGAGCCGCTTCCGCCATCCGGCAGGAAATGGCCGTGCAGATTTCCTTCCTGCGCCGTTCTCCTTTTGGGTTTCTCAGCTGCTTATCTAGAATGGTCAGCTTCACTATAATCAGTAAGCCAGAAAGAAAATCTTTTGTCAAGATTGCATGAATAAAAAACCCTCCCCTCGGGTGAAGGTTGCTCTGTCCTACCTCGCTTTCTTTGTAATAATCTGCTAGTTTCGCTCGGGGTCCTTTATGCATTCCTTCCAGACCGGAAGTAAAAAACCGCGCCGACGCATTCCGAAGAGATGCGCCGACGCAGCGGTTTTTGGTATTTGTTTTTGGATATCGGAGAGACTCAGCCGGCAACGTAGAGCGGCATGTAGATCGTCTGGCCGACGTAGTACGTGGCGAGATTGTCGCGGTTGTTCAGCCGCTGCAGGAAGGTGATGTTGTTCTCATAGCTCAGGCCGTAGGTGAGGCAGAGAGCGTAGACCGTGTCGCCTGCGACGAGCTTGTGCGCCATGATCTTGTAATACGGACCGGAGGAGGGGTACGTGGTCGAGGGGATGAGGATGATGTTGCCGGGGAGCAGGTAGCTGTAGCTCACGCTCGGGTTCAGGCGCTGGATCGCGGCGTCGTTCGCAGCGAAGTCCACTTTGTATTTATCGCAGATACCCATGACGGTGTCGCCGGCCTGGATCTTGTGCGGGATGATGAGATAGCTGAGCGTATCCTCGGCGGGGATGTTG
>ULQP01068722.1_pt1 | contig 19321 bp, 18 predicted proteins | sample 1954571 | NCBI WGS metagenome assembly ULQP01 (sample SAMEA4835657, study PRJEB28245) | human gut metagenome | biome: gut microbiome; material: fecal sample | place: Denmark | collected 2008 | reverse complement strand
GGAGCTGCTGCTACTGCAACCGGAGCTGCTGCTGATACGCCGAATTTTTCTTCCATAGCTTTTACGAGTTCTGCTGCTTCTAATAAAGTTAATTTTTCAATTGATTCTAAAATTGATTCTACGTTAGACATTATTTTTCTCCTTGTAATTTAATTGTGTACTTTTTGTTGTTGGTTTAGATTTAAGCTTTGTTCAGCATACGCTGCACATTTGTCCAAATCCACTAAGCTGCTTTCTGATCTCTGACAGCTGCAATCGCTCTTGTAAGAGATGCCATAACTGCGTTGACAGAAAGTGCAATGCCTGATGCCGGTGAATTGATAGAACCAAGCATTTTGGCGATAAGTTCTTCTTTTGAAGGAAGTTTTGCAAGTGCTTCTGTTTCTTTTGCTGATAACAAATTGCCATCAAGTGCTGCACCTAAAATTACACCTTTTTTGCTTTCTTTGATGAATTTTGCAACAATTTTGGCAGGACTTACCTGGTCTTCGTAGCCGAAAGCCAAGGCAACAGGTCCTTTTAATGTATCGTTAAGAATTTCAAAATCAGTGCCTTTTACAGCGATTTTAGCCAAAGTATTTTTGGTAACCATGTAGTCGCCGCCTTCTTTTTGAAGTGCGCGTCTTAATTTTGTGATTTCTTCTACAGAGTAGCCTTTGTATTCAGTTACAACTGCAACTTTAGCTTTTTCCAATTTTGATTTCAGAGCATCTATTTTTTCAGATTTAAATTGTTTTGTTGCCATTTTTAGCTCCTTGTTTTGTATCGACCTGATATGTGAGGCTCAAAACTTTTTCATACAAAAAAGATTTTGCGCATCCAAACCGCAAAATCACACATTTCTGAAATATAAATAATTCGCCAGTGTAACCTCGATTAGCTGTTTTAACAAACATTTAAAGCCTGATGGCTGCTAATTGTCTGCGGTTTATAATCCAAGTTTATATTAAATAATTTTAAAAATCAAGCATGAACTTAATATTTTTTAACTAAAGTCCAGACGTTTTCAGGTTCTGTGGTATCGTAAACACCTTTCAAATATGCTTCAAACATATTTTTCGGCTCCATGTAATATCGGTTACAGAAATTACCGTAGCAGATTATTTCATTATACAGATTTAATTTCAAAAGGATTTGCAAGTCATAATACACATCCTTTAGTAAAACTTTATCATCAAAAGCGTCAATTGCCGCGTAAAATTTCATAATCCAGTTTTCTTTACGCATTTCGGCACGCAAATCTTCAAGAGCTTTTTCTGTGTAATAAAGAAGTTTATTTACATGAGTAAAGCCTTTCAAGGTGACAACAAGCTGGTCGCCGCTTTTGGCAAATTTGCAGCACGGAGCTTCTTTTACTCTGCTGTAAAATTCACAAACAAGCCGGTCAACCATTTCTTTATGTTCTTTCTCTTTTTCTTCGTCGGTTCTCATATCGTCGATGGTACGTTTGTAAGCTGTAAGTTTTACAATTAAAACAACATTTCGGTAAGCTAAAATTGCCTGATCGGCTTCTGCTCTCAGTTGAGCATTAAATTCATCTTCATTTTTTGATTTTATTTTGTCAATTTTCCTGCTCACACGGTTTTCGGCAGACACAGTATAAATTTTCAATTGAGAAAGCGCACCGATAACAACAAAAAGGAACATTACAAAAAGGAATAATGAACCGTCAGTTTCGTTTACACCTTTGTTCAACGATTCTTCAAAGTATGAATGCATAAATACAGTAATATTATTTGCTACAGGAGTCAGAAATGCAAGAATTTGGAAATTTATCAAATCAAAGAACCAGTACATTATAAATGTAAAAAGGACTATTGCTACAACAATTTGAATTACCATTGCAAAATCAACGAATAGTCTTAAAAACTTTTTAAAAAAATTAAATAATGCAAGCATACTTTCCTCTTATTTTCATTAACCTTCCAATGAAATATTGTCAATTAACCGGACATTGCCAATTTTTACAGCTATAAAAACTATTGTATCTTTGTCAACGGTTTTCTTTAATTCCAAATCGTTTTTGTCGCGGAACTCGAGATATTCAAGATTGTGAGCATCTGTCAAAAACTTATATGCGGTTTCTGAAAGAGCCTCTGTATCTTTAATACCAGAATTATAGCATGATTTTATGTTAAATAAAATATCTTTAAGAACAAGAGCTTCTTTTCTCTCTTGCGGATTGAGATATTTATTCCTTGAACTCATTGCCAGACCGTCATCTTCACGAATAATGGGGCATGGAATAATCTCTACAGGAATACTCAAATCCTTCACCATTTTCTTAATAATTATTAACTGCTGACGGTCTTTTTCTCCGAAAAATGCAAAATCCGGCTGAACTATGTTAAATAATTTGTTAACAACAGTACATACACCGTCAAAATGGCCTGTTCTGGATTTTCCGCAGAGTTTGTTTACGTAAAAGAAGGGCGGGATTACATAAGTCAAAAAATCATTTGACATTATATGCCCCTGACCGTACATTTCTTCGGCAGACGGGGCAAAAACAATATCAACGCCGGCTTCTTCAGCAAGTTTTGTATCAGCCTCCAAAGTTCTCGGATATTTCTCAAAGTCCTCCCCGGGACAAAATTGAATAGGGTTTACAAAAACAGAAACAACTGTTTTATCACATTTTTCAACGCTTTTTCGGATAAGGCTTAAATGACCTTTATGAAGTGCTCCCATTGTTGGAACAAGACCTACTGTTAAGCCTTCTTTTTTCCACTGTTTTACTTTCTCTCTTACTTCCGCTATTGTATGAAGCAGCATTCCTCTCACCTCTTTTATTGAAATTATATCACAAGATTTAAAAATGGAATTTTTTTCTTAAATCTGTGTAGTATTCCTCATAATAACTGCTGTTTTCATAAAGTTCCCTCAACTTGTCATTCTTAGGACAAAGGTTAAATGCTGTATCAAAATCAGACTCAAACCTGTCTTTTCGGCCAAGCGCCCTGTAAATGTACCCTCTCACCGCATAATCCCAGCATGTTGGCTGCTCATTCTTAAATTCAACATTAATAACATTCAGCGCCAAAGTGTAATTTTTGTTCAATATGCTGTTTATTGCGGCCATCTGATTGTGCGAAGTTTGGACACATGTTCCAACCGCCTTGTCATAATCGCCTTTGATAGTATAAAGCATGCATAAATGGTGAAGCGGAGCATCATCTTTTTTTATTTCATAAGATTTTTCATATGCTGCTATGGCCTCGCTTCCTTTAAAATAAAGTACATAGTAAGCACCCTTTTCGTTATACATTAACGCTTTTACTGAAGGCATGAGAGCAGTCTTAATCGCCAAATCATAAAAACTTTCAGCCTTTTCACTGTTATAATTATTATATGCCGCTCCCAAAAACCAAAACGGAATCCCAAAATATATTACCAGAAGCGGGATTAAAATAAGCGAGAGCTTAACCGGCAGAAATTTAAAAGTTTTGTACTTATAGAATTCTACTCCCGACCAGATGGCAACTCCGGCAAGTACAAATAAACTTAATATAGATAAAACAAACATTACAACTATCGTGATGAATAAGTCATTATTAATCATAATAAATTAGCCCTTCTTTATTAAAAAACTTCACTTTCGGAAGGAAAACTTCCGTTTTTCACATCCTCGTCAAATCGTTTTGCACAATCCAGAATAAAAGCTCTCATATCACCGTATTTTCTTGCAAATTTTGGCGTGAATTCCGAATATTTTCCAAACACATCATCGCATACAAGAACCTGTGCATCGCAATACTTTCCGGCACCGCAGGAGATAGTCGGAATTTCAAGTTTCTCTGTTATATATTTTGCAGAGTCTTGCGGCACCATTTCCAACACGAGCGAAAACGCACCGGCTTGCTGCAGAGCTTGTGCCTGACGCAAAATTTCATCTGTGGCTTCTCTTGTTTTCCCTTGAATTTTATAGCCGCCCAATGTATTCAAAAATTGCGGAGTGAAACCCAGATGCGCCATAACCGGAATTCCGGTTTCCGTAAGCCTTTTAACCAAATTAACCGTATATTCGCTGTAACCTTCAATTTTCACAGCATGTGCGCCGAGTTTTATCATTTCGCCGCAGTTTTTAATTGCCGAAGAAATATCGACATGATAGCTTAAAAAAGGCATATCCGTTACAACAAGTGCCCGTTGAACGCCTCTTGCAACAGCTTTTGTAAAAATTTTCATCTCGTCAACGCCGACGCAATGAGTTGTTTCATAGCCTAATGCAGTCATTGCAAGGCTGTCGCCTATCAAAACAACATCAATTCCTGCTTCGTCAATATATTTTGCGGTTGAAAAATCGTATGCAGTCAAAACCGAAAATTTTTCCCCGGCCTCTTTAATTTTTCTTAGAGTATTGACTGTAACTTTTTTAACCATTATACCGCACATTCTTTTTTGATATCTTGATGAGAAGTTTTAGTTGCTTTATCTATTTTATGTTCTTTTCTGAACCAATAGTAAATTGCCCTTGCAACACGGTTTGAACTATGTCTCACCAGACCTTCACGGCTGTCTTCGATGAGTTTTTTAGGAAACATTTTAATGCCGAGTTTTTTCAAATTTTCTAAATCCAGTTTTACAGGATAAGAACCGGCCATTTCATATTTTTGGGCAAGGTTGCACGGGATAAAATCATTAACAAGAACCGCATCTATAATATTTTTACTGTTTGCATGCTGCATAAGCGCTCTTACATGGTCTGAAGCCGAATAGTTATCGGTTTCACCGGGCTGCGTCATAATATTGCAGACATATATTTTTTTTGCATGGGATTTGGCAATTTCCTGTGAAATTTCTGATATAAGAAGGTTAGGAATAACGCTTGTATAAAGGCTTCCGGGCCCGAGAATAATCAAATCTGCATCTTTAATTGCTGTAATCACATCCTCAAGAGCATGACAGTGTGAAGGGTCAGTAAAAAGTCTTTTTATTTTGCCGTGAGCTTCCGGAATGTTAGATTCACCATGAATAATGCGTCCGTCTTCCATTTCGGCAACAAGTTTCATATCATCAAGAGTTGACGGAAGAACACGGCCTCTGATTGAAAGTACGTTTGAAGATTCTTTTACGGCTCTTACCATATCGCCGGTAATTGCGCAAAGAGCCGTTAGGAAAAGATTTCCAAAACTATGCCCCTCAAGACCTTCGCCGGATTTAAAGCGGTATTGAAAAAGTTTTGTTATAAGGTTTTCGTCATCCGCAAGTGCCGCAATACAGTTTCTGATATCGCCAGGCGGTAAAATTCCCATATCTTCACGAAGTCTGCCTGAGCTGCCGCCGTCATCGCCGACAGTTACGACTGCTGTTATATTATTTGTAATGTTTTTAATTCCGCGCAGCAACATTGAAAGACCTGTACCGCCGCCGACCGCAACGATTTTTGGACCGCGGTTAAGTTTACGGCGTCTGTAAAGCGCTTCAAGCATTGAAGTATCGTCTTTCATACCAAGCATTGAAAGGTTAGTCTTCTGCCAGCCTTTGAAGAAAATTCCGGCGCCGAACATTATAATCGCAAACGCTGTCCATTCGGTTGAAACATTCATCGCAACTTTTTTGATAAACTGCATTGTGTAAAAAACAGGTTTGATATCACAAAGTATCAAAAATCCGATTGTCATAAACAATGTGCCCAAAAATATCATTGCAAACCAGCGTTTGACCTGCAAGCCCGGAATAAGCCAGGCTGCATCTTTTGGCATTCTCATATTATTTGTAAAATTTTTCATCACCATTTCCCTGCTCTAAATTATTCTACCCAGCCCGAATCGTAAACATTTTTGTAATTTACCGGAACCGGTGTAATTAGATTTTTCGCTTCTTTTGCAATCTCCAAAATATTTGGAACTTTGCCGGAGAAGTGAATTGTATCAACGTTCACAAAAGTTTTTCCGCCCTCGCGGTTTTGAACCTGTGAGAAGTTCAAAAGTGTTTTCAGACGGTTCACATAATCAAAAGCACTTTGATTATCTTTCACGGAAAAATCAATTGTTCCGTCAACATTATACGTTTTTTCCGGCATGATTTCCTGCGCAACAGGAAGGTTCACGTATTCGCCGGTCTTTTCTGTAACATCGCCTGAGGCACCGTAATATACAAGCCATTGAGAACATTTTTTGACAGCTTTTGCAATTGCACAGGCAAAAGTAAAATCTTCTGCTGCCATTTTGTACATTGCACCATGAGGACGGACATGCTCGATTTCCATGTTAAAGCTTTTTGCAAATGACATAATTGCGCCGACCTGATATAAAACAAGAGCTTCGATTTCATCTTCATCCAAATCCATTGCGCGGTAGCCAAACCCTTGAATATCATCAAACCCGATATGTGCGCCGACTACAACATTTTTTTCTTTTGCGGCTAGAAGAGCATTTTTAATTGTCAGCGGGTCGCCGGCGTGAAATCCGCAAGAAATATTTACTGAACTTACATAATCCAAAAGCTCAAATTCCGAACTGTTTTTATAAACACCAAAACTTTGCGCCAAATCGCAATTAAAATCTATATTTTTAATTTGTTTTCTTTCAGGTCTTGTTATTTGCTGCTGCATAATTTTTCCTATTAAAATAATACTTCTAATAAGATAATTATACTTATAAAATAATATATTGCCAGTATCTTTACATAATTTTAACTAAGCACGGTAAACATCCGAAAGTTCTAAAAATAAATACTGCTTTGTATAATATGCAAGCCTTGCAGTGTCCTGCTTTGAGTAGCTTTTCAGATTAAAAGCAAACTCAAACCTCCGGCTATCTAGATTGGTGTTTTTATTGAAAAACAAATATATGCATCCGTTTGTCAAAACGTAATATTCTGACTTGAAGTAAAGCTTATCCATCAGAACTGAAAGTTTCGCACCGTATTTTTCATCGTAAGTATTATTTGAATAATCAACAGCATCTTCTTTGAACGGGATGTATTTTACAGAAAGTGCGTTTTTAGCAAGCTTGCTGTGATCCCACTTTTTGACAACATAATCCGGAAGGAAGTCAGCACGGCCGATAAAACTCTGGAATTCACGCATATCATAGGTATTGTAACCCAGTATCATAAACATCGGTAAAATAAGCTTTTGGCGGATTTCCTCAACAGTAAGTTCCTCAAATTTTGCCATATAAGGTCCGTTTTTCACAATTGCAAGATTGCGCGGCAAAACACGCTTGTTGAGCTTATATATAACCCTTTTGCAAAAGATATAAATAAACCACGAAACCATTAAGACTATCAGGAATAACAGAATTGCTATCTCTAACATATTATAATTTTAACTTATTTTAAGAAAAATTACCATATATTTACAAAAAATGTTCATAAAAGTTAAAAAGCCTCTGTCTTAAAACAGAGGCTTCAGGCAATTTACCAAAAAATTAACTATTTAGACTGAAGTTTATTGATAGCCTTAGTTAATCTTGATTTTTTTCTAGCTGCTGTATTTTTGTGTAAAACACCTTTAGAAACAGCTTTGTCACAAAGCTGGTAAACTTTTGATAAAGCTGCATTCAAAGCATCTTTGTCATCAGCAGTGCTTAATTCAAGAACTTTTTTTACCGCTGTTTTGATAGAAGATTTAACTGCAACATTTCTAAGTCTGTTTCTTTCAGCAATTAGAACTCTTTTTTTAGAAGATTTAATATTCGCCATTTTAATTTTGCCTTTCTTTACTCTTACGTCCGTTTAATGACGACGGACACATTTGAGGATGTGAGTAATTTTATTTTTATTATAAATATATTTTTTTTGCAATCCTTTTATTAAAAGATTTTAAGTATAATTTAGCCATAAAGAATAAACTCGAATTTCTAATTCTTAAGGATTGTATACAATGTATATACAAATAATCATTAAAATTTGTAACATTATTCACAAGAATTAGCTCTAAAGGATTATATTTTTTACCCGTTTGTGGTATATATAATTATAATGAAGTCGAATTATAGTTATATAATAATTCGCTTAATAAGAAGATAATGGAGGCAAAGATGTCAGTAGGACAATTCGTATTTATGTTACACAGCCACCTTCCTTACTATAGAAAAGCCGGCATGTGGCCTTTCGGGGAAGAAAACCTTTATGAATGCATGGCAGAAACTTACGTTCCTTTACTTAATGCCATTTCTGAGCTTTATGATGAAGGTATCAAAGCTAAGCTTACTGTCGGGATTACACCTATATTAGCAGAACAGCTTGATGATGAGCATCTCAAGCATGGTTTTGTCAAATATCTGGATTCTAGAATTGAAAAAGTTTCTAAAGACCTGGAAAGATATCCTGATCCTAAAGTCGCTCACTCTCAGCATTTAAAATATTTGGCTAAATATTACTACGACTGGTTTAATCATATTAAAGATTCTTTTATCAATAAATACGGAATGGACTTAATAGGCCAATTTAAGAAATATCAGGATTTGGGTTGCATTGAAATTACGACTTCAGGTGCAACACACGGTTTTTCACCGCTTTTGGCAACTGACAGCAACCTTAATGCCCAGTTCAAAATCGGTTCTGATACAACAAAAAGACTTTTTGGTAAAAAAGCTTCCGGCTGCTGGCTTCCTGAATGCGCCTACAGACAAGGTTATGAATATGTAGGCAAAGACGGCCAGAAACATTGGCGTCCGGCAATTGAAGTAACTTTGCAGAACAACGACATTGAATACTTCTTTACAGAATCTCACGTAATTGAAGGTGGTAATTCAATCGGAAACAGACGTGTAATCGGGGTTTACGGAAACATTGAATACATTCCGCTTCCTGAACGTGAAGCAACCGGATATGATACATATTCAGCATACTGGCTTCCGGATGCTCAAGTGGCAGTTATGGGAAGAAATGACAGAGCTGGTTATCAGGTTTGGTCAGCTGCTGACGGATATCCCGGTGATGGCTGCTTCCGTGAATTTCACAGAAAAGACGCTAATTCCGGCATGCATTATTGGAGAATAACTTCACCTAAAACCGATTTAGGCGACAAAATGCTTTATGATCCGGTTCTGGCATTGAACAAAGTTAACGAAAACTCTGATCATTACACAACTTTAATTTACCATTTGCTAAATGATTATAAAATGGCGCACAACGGTAAAGAAGGTTTGGTAATGGTTTCATTCGACACAGAACTCTTCGGACACTGGTGGTTTGAAGGTGTTGAATTCATTAAACAGGTTGTTAAAAAATTCGCAACTTATCTTCCTGAAGTTGAAAGAATGACTGCCGGTGAATATATTCATACATACCCGCCAAAAGAAGCAATTCAGATTCCTGAAAGCTCCTGGGGGCAAGGCGGACACTTCTATGTTTGGAACAATCACTTAACAGAATGGATGTGGCCGATAATCCATGCTTGTGAAAAACGCATAAACAAAATTGCAGATAAATATCCGGAAATTCCGGAAGACAAACTTCTTCACAGAGCATTGAACCAGATGGCAAGAGAAAATCTGTTATTGCAAAGTTCTGACTGGCCGTTCCTGATTACAACATGGCAGGCTAAAGATTATGCAACTGACAGATTCAGAGAGCATGTTGACAGATTTGAAAAAATCTGCGATATGATTGAAAGCGGAAATATTGATGACGCTGCATTAAGAGAAATCGAAAGCATTGATAACTGCTTCCCTGTAATTGATTACAGAGTTTACCAGTCGGTAGAAGAAGGCGTAATTCCGCAGCAATCTAAAAAACTTGCTCCTCTATATGTAGACTAACCAGTTAAACAAAATAAAACTAAAAAGCTCCGATAAAATCGGAGCTTTTTACATTATATTTTTAAAAGAAACTTAACAGTTTATGTCCGTCACTGCTATTAAAAACAAGATTTGGATATTTTTCTCTAAAATACTTGATTTCATTTTCATTTAAGGAAAGCGGTTTCTTTATTTTTAATGATATTTTTTCATTTTGAGCAAACTGAAAAATTTTTCCATATACATTTTTATACTTCATAAGAATATCTTCTACACGCCCCGAAATCCCGAGCCATGGATCTATAATAAAGTTATTCTTTTTGCAGAAGCCTTCTTCAATAGGTTTTTCACAAATAAAAAGAAAAGTGTGATCATAATTTTCCATAAATAATCTATAGCAGTTTTTAACCCCATTAATACGCGCAATCATTTCCGCAAGTGAAGCAAATTCATTACAATGAGCAACTTTATGTTCGCTGGCAGAGTAAATAATTTCTTTAAGTATTTTAAAAGGCGAGCTTAAAAATTTACGGTCATTTCTGTCTTGCACAAGGAGATTTCCTTTTTTAGATATAAAGCTGTTGAATTTAGAATTCGAGATAATCAAAGCCGGATTTTCAAAAAAAAGCCTATTGGGAGAAATTGCAGGGAAAGCTGTTTTAACTTTTCTGCAAACCCAATCTGCATCTTGGAGTGGAATTTTTGAGGCTGTAAAGGCAGTTTTACAATTATTCTGGATATTCATAATTTGAATAAAACAAGAATAAAAAAATTTTTGCTAAAGCTCTTGCAAAAAAAAATTCAGCATTTTATAATAATAAATGTCAAAAGCTTTAAGCACAAATGAGTAAGGCAAAAGACAATGAAAATTAAATAAGGGAGCGTAGCTCAGTTTGGTTAGAGCGCATGCCTGTCACGCATGAGGTCGCGAGTTCGAGCCTCGTCGTTCCCGCCATTTTAAGAGGGTTTTAAGCCCTCTTTTTTAATGCAAAAATTCCTGTGTGTAATCTGTGTGTAATTTTTCAAACTCAACTTTTAAATAATTTGTGCAACTTGTACATAAATGATAACTACTTTATTTAATTAAGTTTGTAGCTTATAGCTAGCAAATTTGGTATTTTATTATGATTATAAATATTAAAATTTTTTGCTAATGCTTCCCACTTAGAATTTTCACGTTCGGATTTTGTTAAACTAGATATTCTGTTGTAATTTGAAATTATCCACATTTGTTCTTGTGATAGCTTTTTTAGATTAACATTATCAAAGATGTTTCTATCTATGTTTTTATTCAGAAAAACATCTTCAAAATATGCAAAAACTAAAAAATTAATAATAGATAATTGTTCACATTCATTTTGTTTTTTTAATGTGTCAAAAAAATTATCATATATATTTAAATTATTTGCACAAAAAAGTATAATAACGCTTTCTTTTTCCATTGGGTATATACAAACATGAACATCATCTGCATAATCAAAACTTGGGAAATCAAATGTATTAGCTAATCTCTCATTATCAAAGCCAAAAGAAATAATAGAATTATCTTGTAATGCTATTGGAACAGTATAATTAAGTTTTTTAAAATAACAGACTTTATATAATTCTATATCATTCAATAAATTCTTTATTATCAAATTAGCACGTTTATTATTGTAACAATAATTATGTTCTGTAGCCTTTAACATATGTTTAAGAGGATGTTGTACTGGGATATGTAAACTTGAACCAAATATTTTTTTTACTAAATTATTATATAAGATTTTTTCTTGATTATGTTTATAAGAACTATATAAATGATTTTTTAATGCGATTTGTTTTAAAATTGCTTGAGAAGGCTCTCGTTTATAACTATCTATATTTTCATAATCCTTAAATATTACATTATCACAGTGAGTACAGATAGAGTGAAAGACTTGAGTTTTATTTATTCCAGTTGTATCGTCTACCAATTTTGTTGAATTAAATACTTGTGTATTGAATAGTTTTCCTTCTTTAACAATGTTTTTTAGAATAAATTGAGGTATAGTATGAGAATTACAGTATTTTACCCCTGTTCTTTTACATATTGCACATCTCTTTGTTTTGTTTGACTTTGTACGACATTTTTTTAAAGATGCAACAATTTTATTTAAATCAATAAATTCATTTTTATTTATTGGACCATGTCCTTCTAGATTTAATGTTTTATAATATTCATTCATATAGTTATTATACATTAACATTTGATTTTTATTCAAAATTATCCCAATAATAATATTTATAATAATCAAACTTTTTACAATTTGAAAATTTCTACCTTAACTGCCTTTATACAAAATAGCGTCTATATGTTCATATAATCATTTAGAATGTTTATTGCTTCCAACTTTCGTTGAGGTATAGGGTGAGCATATCTTTGAGTTGTTGTAATTTTTGAATGCCCTAATATTTCTTGCACAACTGTCAAATCTATACCTTTCTCTACAAGCCTTGTTGCAACAGTGTGCCTTAAATCGTGAAAACGAAAATTCTTTATTCCAGCTTTCTTAAGAACTGTATGAAACGATTTTTTCAAATCTGTATAAGGCTCATTGGTATGTGGATTGATGAATACATATTCAGAAGTTTTATCAATACTTTGCAAAACCTCTTGTAACATTTTTGAGATTGGAATCTTTCTTGATTTACCTGACTTTGTTTCTAAAAGTTCTATAAATCCTTGAGCAAAGTCAATGTTACTCCATTTCAAATTTAAGATTTCACCTCTACGCATACCTGTTTGTAAAGCTGTTATAATAATCGGTTTTAGATATAAATAAGGCTGAATTATTTTCTTTTTTCTTGTGTACTTATCCAAAACCTCATATTCCCGCTCAATTTCCATAAATAAACGTTTTTCTTCTGCTTTAGTTAAATATCTGATTTTATGGTTATCTTCTCTTAATTTTGACACTTTCTGAATGGGGTTATTTCTTATAAGTGCATTGTCAATGCCGACATTGAACATTTTACTCATAAGCACAAGATAATGATTTATTGTTGAATTCTTAACGTTTCTTTCGATTTTAAGCCATTCTTTGAATTTTTCTATTTTATTAGGACTTATCTTTTGCACAATGGTATTTGCTCCAAAGTATGATAAAATTACTTTTAACGTATAAGTATCGCTTTTATAGCTTTTCTTGTTGTTTTTTGCATAACTTTCATAAAGTTCTTTTAGCCGATATAGCGGTACATTCTTTTCTTCTCTAGGCATTACACCATTTTGCTGCTGTGCAAGTCTGAATTTAATAGCATTTTCGTGTTGTTCAGCTTCTTTCTTGTCGGAAGCTCCGGGACAAAGCCCGTGCTTCCTTTCTCCGTTTAACATAAACAAATAATACCATTTATTATTTTTCTTCTTATATACGGTCATGATTATGCTCCTATATTAGACTGTTTTTTGACTATCCAATCATTAAATTTATCTTCCAAGATATAAAGTGTTCCACCGATTTTGAAGAAAATTTCTGGCGGTAAATCACCCCGTCTTTTCCAAGATTTTACTGTATTCGGGTTTGCCTTTAACCGTTTTGTAAATTCTTTAAAAGTTATAAGGTTATTCATTTTTATTTCTCCTATATTTATGTGTAGTTTCTAAAAAACAAATAACGAAATAGCTGAAATATAAATGAGGATTATATTCAGCTATTGTTATCCGTTGTTATTTATTGGCCTAAGTCCTTTGCGTTAGTTGCCCATACTTGAAGATAGGGAACAACATCATGTGAAGTAAGGTCTAATGTGTATGAGTACCCCTGCCCTTTTGAATTATTAAAGCGGTGGTTACCTCTGCTAACAAAATACTTTGAATTTTTTAAGTCGGCTCCAAACATTCTTTTATCAATAAATCTTGTTATGTCGCCTTCTAAAAATACATCATTGTATATGCTTATGCAGTTTGCAAAATCAAAAGTGAATAAAAATTTACCATCCTTGATTTCCGCATGGTAGTGTACTCCCTTTTTCATTTTTGATTTATTTACAAGTGTCGGCAGTGCTTTTATAAAACGTTCGACAGGCGTATTTTCATTTGCAAATAAGTTTTCATACCATTCACAATAATCTTTCAACTTCGATTCTTTATCTGGAAGGATATAACCGGAAATTATTTCTAACATAAGTAATCCAGTATATGCTATTGCAACATTATTACTTTCTCTATCCTTTGATTTAAAAAACTTTGATTGTAATAACCAGTTTTCAACTTCACTTATTTTATCCAATATGGATTCTTTAGAAAATTTCATAAGTTCTGCGATAATTAGTGAACGTCTTTCATCATTCACAAATTTGTCGTCAATAAACTTTGTATCAATTCCATTTTCAGGGAAATATACAGGTAAAACTCTGTTGAAAACTTTGGGCTTGTCGCACGGTAGATAGTTTGAAGAAAAAACTGCTGTAGTGTTAATCGGCATACGATTCATAACAACACCGTCATACATTTTTTCTCTAACTCCGCCTTCATAGAATTGCACTATATTATTTTCAAAAGCAACACCTTGCGACTTATAATAATCAAAGTCATTTATAAGCACTGGTATCGCATTCACCCTATGACATTTCATTGCAATAGCGTTATCCGTACTATTACCCATTGATACATTTTTGTTTGAATATCCGAAAATATTACTTATAATCCCTTGTAGTAAACTTTTACCTTGCTTGGTTGCACCATACAAATAAATTACTGGAAATCCCGGATATCTTTGCCAAATATCATCAATGAAAATAGTCATTATTGAAGTGCCTAACACAAGAAAAATATCTAGCCTGTTCTTATAGACTTGTTCCGCTTGTGAAAAGAATTTTTGTAATAAATCCTTTATATCAGCTCCGCCTAAAAAGAGTGTTGGTAGCTTGTCCTTGTAACGGTCATCTAAGCTAATGGCAGCGTCATTAACGTAAACAATACCGTCTTCATCAGCTTTTATTATTCCTTTACTGTCAACATAACAATTTTTATATAAGCGACCATTAAAGTCTTGATATTTTACATTTCCTGCATTTTTGAAAATGAGCGTCGTATTTGCTTTAAGTTGATTTATTTTTTCCATTAGCAAAATAAAACTCTCATCGTCCAGATTAAACTGCAATCTATTGTTAGACTTATTCGCTGCAAGTATAAAATCGCTATATTTTGTCTTTGCTCTGCTATCTAAGTAAATAGGCTTTGATAATTTCCCATTGTTAAGTTTAAAAACTATACAAATTGTTGCAATAGGTTTTTCTTCTGTTCGGTTATTACTTATCAAGAGTTGTAAGTCTACCTTAAAAGGTATTCCATTTACTATTTTTTTTATAATAACAGTGGGAGTTTTACCTTTTCCAACATAAATTTGAGAGTAACAATAAGTATTATTCTCATAAAAGAATATTTCTTTTTTTATGTCAGGTTCTGTTATATCATCAGGAATTATAATAGTCCAATCCGTTCCAAAATGAACATATTTTGATAAACCGCCCTTGATTTTTTCAAACCAAGTTAAAAAACTTTTTTGAGCATGTGAAATAGGTGTTTTTATTGCTTTAACTTCTTTGTCTTTTTTAAGATTATTCATGTCTTATCTCCTTATATAAATTATTACATTTTTGGCATGCATCAGAATCCTTGCTTATCAATCTACAATTTACAGGATATTTTTTTGCATATTGAAATTTCTGTCTACATTTCTCCAAATCAAAATCAGCATGATTTCTGCTATAGTTAATATATAGTTCCTCACCTTTATCAAAATGATTTAATAACCTTGCAAATAGGTGCCATTCCAATTCCGAAATAGTTGAACTACAATCAACACATCGTTTTACAAATAAGCAATTGTCGTACATTTGTTTAAAATTACCCTCTATAACAACAGGTCTATATTCATTAGCAATTTTTTCATTAGATTTTTTACTAGATGTTGATGATTCAATATATTTTATCCAACTATCAGGTAAAGATGAAAAATATAGCTTTCCGTTCTCCAAGCAGCCATCAATGGCTTTATAATATTTACCATTTATCTGTGAACCTTGAAAAAGTACAAATCCAGAGTATTTAATGTCAACCGCTGGGGTAATTTTACCAATAGGCTTATTGGTAAAACCACTAGCTAAATATATCTTATGGATTCCACCACGTGGTGTTTCCTGTGTATATGTTTGCGGAAGTTGTCCTAACTTTTTTTCCAGTTCATCTATTACTTGAATACCATGATAACCTTTTGTATCATCTTCATCCATGTCAATTGCAATAAACATAGGTTCCATCCGAAAACCTACATTGAAACCATGCATATATGCTCTAACCACATCAAAATTCTTTTTGGCAGAATAAAAACCGCCTTTAACGGCTGGTCTTTTTCCGTTAGGAATAACTTTAAATAATTCCAAATCATCAATAGTTAAAATACATGTTTTGATATCATTCATTTTTAATCTCCTTGTTATTAATAATTCTTGCAAGCCTCGCTGAGGGTGGAAAAATCCACTCTCATGAGGTAAGTTTCAATTTGTTAACGTAAATTGACCAAAGGGCTTGAAAGACTCGTAAATTTTTAGTATAATAAATTTGGATTTTAATTACGGAGTCTTGGTCAGTTTACTGAGGCTCTTTTATTTTGGTTTCATAATCCTTGTCCTTTCTAGCGTTCGCCATTTGCTAAAACCTTTTTTATTATTATAATTGAGTTTTAGCTGTATTTACACTTTGTTAAGGGACGTAAACCCTTTGCATTAGTAGGTTATCCTGTTCCTTACTCTCTTATTAAATCACCTTAAAGAGCTGTTTGCAAATCAAAAATCCTCATTTGAAAAAAGTTGAAAATTGGCAAAAATATCAATAAAATCAATGAATTTAACCATTTCAAAAAAATAAAGTAAAATATGGTTAAAAGCCATTATATCGCCAAATTTAAAAATTTCTTTACATAAGGTTCATACAGATTATTGTGGATAATTAATAAAATTGTATAAATTATGCTTAGTTGGTGTTGTTTTAGCATAGAAAAATTTTTTATCTTTACAACGTTTACGAGGAGTTTGTTTATAATTTCTGCTAAATTTTTCATCGCTAAATACAAAATCTGTTTTGTAGTATCTATGTAATGAGTATTGTTTTTGACCTTTTACTGAACAGATTAATGAAGTAAGAGCTTCTTTAAGTACAAAAGAAGAATAATAATTATCATACATACTGACAAAATTCGACATGTATGTGAATATTTTTATCAAGTTTATATTCGCAGTCATAACGCTTGTGAGAAAAGTCTTATCATTTCTCAAATCATCTATATCTGTAAAATTTCTTTTATCAGCTCCATTACCTTTAATGAATGGATTATATTTATTAACTTCAATTCGGTTAATACATGCTTGTACAACAGCTTTAGAAATCTGTTTTTTTATTCTAGACATTGATGTTGTAATAAAACGTTGACTAGCATGTAACTTGCTAGTTTTAAGACTTCGCCGTTTATAATTAATACTTTCAATTAATTGTTCTTCACTATACCCTAGCTCACTGGAAATATCAGTATTCAATTTTATAATGGACTTTAATAAATCATATTCATTTTTTAATAGTTCAATCTCAAATCCCCAAAAGATAATCTTATTTCTAGGCAACAGTATCAACGGATAGTTTAAAACTAATTGCCAATAACCGTCATAGTATTCTTCCTTGTCCTCAAAACTTCCAATATTTGGGAACTCATTTATAATAATACAACTTAACTTGTTCATAGATTTATCTTACTGTAAATAGAATGCAGAATAAAGCTGAATAAATTTTAGATTTTCTTTTAATAATTTATATTAAATAAACTAAAACTCTTATTCAGCTTTAAACAGATAGCTTATAGTAGCACCACACAATATTTTTTTTAATTAAAAAGCTTCTATTGCATAAGGGAGCTTTTTAAAATTAGTACCAACGAAGTTTAATACCTACACATTGATTAAGGTCTGCGGCAGTTTTATTTCCCAGCTTATAGCATTGTTCTGCTGTTTTTGCAACTTCTTCCATATTATTTTGGTTAGCATCGTATTCAATTTTTATACCTTCATAGAAATATGTTCTCAAGTCAACTCCTGCATATGGGTCTGGGTCATAATCATAATCGTAGCTATCTTCATTTTCAGAACTGCTTTCTTCTATAAAATGTTGTTCTTGTACTGGTTGATTATTATCATTTGTATTAACTGCAATAAAAAATATCAATGAAAATAGAACAACTAACATTATAGCTATAGAGTTACCTACAATTGCCCATTTCTTCTGAACATTATTGAATTCATTAACACTACTCCAATTCTTATTTTGCCATGCCCATTCATTACCTTTTGCTCCACAAACAAACATCCATATAAATCCGAAATACGGAATCAGCACCCAAAATGTTTTAAAACTTCTGTTTGCAATCCCCCATATCCAAGATAACCAAAAAGCTCCCCAGTTCCATTGCTTTATGTTATATGGATTTTCTTCATTGCATACACATTTAGTCGTATTGGTGTAGTCAATACAAGGAATTCTATTAGAAAGATTTTCAGTTAATGAAGTTTCACAAAAACTGCAGTATGTGGCATTTATAGGTATTAATTCTGCACAATATGGACATCGTTTTGTTTTACTTGCACTGTCTAATGTATTTATTTTTTGTGTAGCAATATCTTGAAAATCTTTATTTGAAATTTCAGCTTGCATGCTTGATTTAGTATTGTTGTCATCATTATTCATACATTTGATATTTTTACTTAAATCAGGTAATATAAGAGCCCATATTAAACAAGCTATCCAAATGATACCTGTACAACCCAATAAAAAATTAAGGGCAAAAATGGCTACGGTGTATTGTGTCCTCTTGCCATCTGCAATTAAAGTAGGTAAAAAATATAAATTTAAAACTATATAGGTGACAATAATAAAACCTATAGCAGAATCTGCCCCAAAATGTAAGCCTATAGGAATTGATAAAATTCCAATTAATAACTCTAAAATAACACTTAAGTGCATACTAGATTTCGGTTTATCTTTTTCTTGGACTACGAGCCATTCGCCACAATACTTGCATTTTTTTACACTAACAGGAATTTCACTACCACAATATGGACATGCTTTTGTTTCTTTAGACATACTTTTTTATCTCCTTTGAAATATTAATTTTGTTTATTGCCAAACATACTCTCTGACTCTATTACGTATAATTCTTTTATTTGCTAATTCATTAAACAAGCCATTAAGGTATTTTATTGCTTCTTCATCATATTCAATACCCGTTCCCATTCGAATAAGACCTACAACTTCATTATTGATTTTTAACTGGTGTCCAACATATGCAGTTCCAATACAATGGTCATGCTCTGCAATTTCTAAATAATTAAGACCATAAATCTCACAATTACCTTCTATTTTTTTAGCAAAATTACAAGTTAATCCCACCCAACATGTATCTGGTAAAGCTTTAAAATAAATTCTTTTATCCGTAATTAAAATTCTAGTTTTAAGGTCATACATTAAATGTTTTTTGTAGCATAACAATAAAGGTATCTCACCGTCTTTGGGTTTCATTTTGCTTTCGTTAAGAAGTTCAGATGTAATGTTAGCTTTAGTAGTTATA
>ULQP01056306.1_pt1 | contig 19589 bp, 18 predicted proteins | sample 1954571 | NCBI WGS metagenome assembly ULQP01 (sample SAMEA4835657, study PRJEB28245) | human gut metagenome | biome: gut microbiome; material: fecal sample | place: Denmark | collected 2008 | reverse complement strand
GGGGAGCCGACGCCGACACGCAGCCGGGGGAAGTTTTCCGTGCCGAGATGGAGAATGATGTTTTTGAGCCCGTTGTGCCCTCCGGCGCTGCCGGAGGCGCGCATACGAAGCCGCCCCGGTACGAGCGCGACCTCATCGGAAACAACGAGAACACGCTCCGGAGGAATCTTGAAATAATCCGCAAGCGGGCGCACCGCCTCGCCGGAGAGATTCATAAACGTCTGCGGCTTTACGAGCAGCACATCGTGCCCGCCGATGTTCGCGCGGGCCGTGAGCGCGCGCGAACGGAGGCGGTTGATCGAAACGCCGCAGCGCTTGGCAAGTATGTCGCCGACGGCAAAGCCGACGTTGTGGCGCGTGCCGTTATACCGCGGCCCGGCGTTGCCGAGAAAGACGATCATCCATTCGGCGCCGCCGGAGGAAGAACGAAACAGCATAGGGATATCTTACTCGAACAGCGGGGAGATGGAAACTTCCTCGTAGATACGGCGAATGGCTTCGGCGAAGAGACGGTCCACGGAGACATAGTTGATCTTCTCGAGACGCGGCTCGCCGACGGGATAGGGGATCGTGTCGCAGAGCTTCAGCTCCTTGATGGGGCTTTCCTCAATGCGCTCGAGCGCCGGGCGGGAGAGAACGCCGTGCGTGGCGCAGGCATAGATCTCCTTCGCGCCGCCGACCTCGATGAGCGCTCTGGCAGCGCCGCAGAGGGAACCGGCGGTATCGACCATATCGTCGAGCAGGATGACGGTCTTGCCTTCCACGTTGCCGATGATGTTCATGACCTCGGACTTGTTGGCGACCTCGCGGCGCTTATCGACGATGGCAAGGTTCATGTTGAGCTTCATGGCAAACTGGCGGGCGCGGGCCACGCTGCCCACGTCGGGGGAGACGACCATCACGTCGGGGTTGCCCTTGCCAAACTTCTGCAGATAGTAATCGGCGAAGAGGGGAGCGCCGCGCATGTTGTCCACGGGGATATCGAAGAAGCCCTGGATCTGGTTGGCGTGCAGGTCCATGGTAAGTACGCGGTCGGCGCCGGCGGCCTCGATGATGTTCGCAACGAGCTTTGCGGAGATGGGGTCGCGGCTCTTCGCCTTGCGGTCCTGACGGGCGTAGCCGAAGTACGGGATGACAGCGGTGATACGACCGGCGCTGGCACGGTGCATCGCGTCGATCATGACGAGCAGCTCCATCAGGTTGTCGTTCACGGGCTTGCAGGTAGACTGCACGATGAACACATCCGCGCCGCGGACGGGCTCAAGGATGGAAACGGAGCATTCGCCGTCGGCGAAGCGCTTAATGTCGGCCTTGCCGAGGGGCTTGTAGAGATGGTTGCAGATGCTTTCCGCCAGAGCGGGATTGGAGTTTCCGGAGAATACCTTGACTTCTTTGCCGTGTGAAATCAAAACAAATCACCTTTCTGTCTTTAATTTTCGTGGCGTACCCGGTGCGGGCACATATTTTCATAATAAGTATACCACATTCTCCGAGGAAAGAAAGCAGAAAGTTCAACTTTTCGAGCCTTTACATTTGTGGTTTTTTTGTATATAATATCTTAGCTAATTTGATTTGGAATGCAAAGGGAATTTTTGTCATGTCAATGTTGGAATTTGAAGAGTATAAAGGCAAGCTCAACACGCTCAAGCCTGCGCTGGACGATCTGCAGGACGCGCTCCATCTGGAAGAGGCGAAGCGCGAGATCGCCGAGCTGCAGGAGGAGAGCGCGCAGGACGGCTTCTGGAACAACGTCTCCCACTCGCAGCAGGTGCAGCAGCGCATCAAGCAGCTGCAGACGAAGTGCGAAAAGTACGACAAGCTCTGCTCGTCCTGGGACGATCTTTTCACCATGTGTGAAATGGCGCTCGAAGAGGACGATGCTTCCATGCTTGAAGAGCTGAAAGCGGAGTACGATACGCTCTCGGAAAAGCTGGAAGAAATGCGTCTTTCCACGCTGCTCACCGGCGAGTACGACGCGAACAACGCGATCCTGACGTTCCGCGCCGGTGCCGGCGGCACGGAGGCGCAGGACTGGACGCAGATGCTCTACCGCATGTACACCATGTGGACCGACCGCCACGGCTATAAGTATACGCTGCTCGACTATCAGGACGGCGAAGAGGCCGGCATCAAGTCCGCCACCATCAAGATCGAGGGCGACAACGCCTACGGCTATCTTAAAAGCGAAAACGGCGTCCACCGCCTTGTGCGCATCTCGCCGTACGACGCCTCCGGCCGCCGCCACACAAGCTTTGCCGCCGTGGAGGTCATGCCCGAGATCGCCGAGGACAACAGCGAGATCGAGCTGCGCGACGACGAGATCAAAATGGACGTGTACCGCTCCTCCGGCGCGGGCGGCCAGAAGGTCAACAAGACCTCCTCCGCCGTGCGTCTGACCCACCTGCCGACGGGCATCGTCGTCTCCTCGCAGGTCGAGCGCAGCCACTTCCAGAATCTCGAAAACTGTAAGTCCATGCTCCGTGCCAAGCTCGCCGAGATCAAGGAGCGTGAGCATCTCGAAAAGATCTCGGACATCAAGGGCGTGCAGCAGAAGATCGAGTGGGGCAGCCAGATCCGCTCGTACGTCTTCATGCCGTATACGCTCGCCAAGGACACGCGCACCGGTTATGAAAACAGCAACATCCAGGCCGTTATGGACGGCGATATCGACGGCTTCATCAACGCCTATCTCGCAATGAAGGCCGAGAAATAAAAATGCCTTTCAACCGCCCGCGGCGTCATGCTGCGGGCGGTCTATGCTTTTGGGAGGAAAATCAATGATCTGGTATCGTATCGGAGAATCTCTTGTGCGTACGGAATCCGCACCCCGCGCGGATGTGCCGGCGCTTGTGCTGCTCACAACGGAGGAGCTGGAGAAACGCCCGGACCTTCCGGGGCTGGAAAAAGTTCTGGAACATACGCCATCGGTGCGCGGTGCGCGGACCTGTCGTGCCGAGGTGCGCCCCGACTGCCTGTCCGGTACGCTTGTGCTCCCGCGTAAGGGAAAAGACGGTGTCCGCGCCGCATACGGTCTGCTCGTTACGCAAAACCGCATCGTTCTCACGGACGATTCCGCTTCGCTTCCGCCCCTCCTGCACCGCATCGCGCAGGAAAAACGATGGACGAAGGGAACGGTCGGGCAGACGCTCTATGATTTCTTTGAACAGCTCATTGCCCGTGATCTGCATCGTTTGGAAGAGCTGGAAGAGCAGGCGGAAGCCTTGGAGGATCAGGTGCTCGCCGACGGCGTTGATTCTCTCAGCGCTGCGATGAACGCGCTGCGAAAGGAGACAATGGCGCTCTTTCGCTATTATTCGCAGCTCGACGACGTGGCGTGCGAGCTGTGCGAAAACGAGAACGGTTTCTTTTCGGAAACGGAAACGGAGCGATTTCGTCTTTTTGAGGGGCGTGTTGCCCGCCTGCGGGAGAACGCACAGCTCCTGTGTGAATACTGCCGGCAGATCCAAAGCGCGTTTCAGGCGCAGATCGATATCCGGCAGAACCGTGTGATGCAGATCCTCACCATTGTCACGACGATCTTTCTTCCCCTCACGCTGCTCACCGGCTGGTACGGCATGAACTTTGTCAATATGCCGGAGCTGAGCTGGAAATACGGCTATCTCATGGTAGGCGTCATCAGCGCGGCGGTTTTGGCCCTCGGTCTTTGGATCTGTAAGAAAAAGAAATTCTGGTAAAGTAAAAAGCAAACCGGCGGCCGGTTTTATCGGCTGCCGGTTTGCTTTTGGCAAAACAGCACATCGGATGCTGCGAGGAGAGAATAGTATGCTGCCCGGTGTTAAATTTCCCCGAGAGGAGATCGTCCGCGCCGCGTTTGCGCTCGTCCGCGAGCAGGTGGGATACGCTCCGCGTCCGCGCCGTGCATTCTTGCGCACGGCGTGCTGAACGCGCTGAGCGTGTTCGCTCCGGAACCGGACAACAAAACGCGGTGCGTCATCTTTGGGATCCTCATCGTTCTCGCGGCTGCGTACGCGGCATATCTCCTGCGGTGTCTGCCGCCGTTGACAAGCGGGGAAAGCTGTGTCAGAATGAAGAAAAACACCGAGGGGGATTAAGCCTTGAACGCTCTCGAGCTCGATACCGTATTGCTCTCACCGGACCGGACGTGTCTGGAAATTCTGGATCAGACGCTGCTGCCCGGCGAGGTGAAAACGCTGCATCTTTCGGATATGCGCGATATCTGGGAGGCTATCTATTCGCTGCGCGTGCGCGGCGCACCGGCCATCGGTGTGTGCGCGGGCTATGCGCTCGCGCTGGCCGCCTCGCAGATTGAAACGGAGGATAAGGACGTCTTTTTCGCGCGCCTGCGTGAAACGAAGGAATACCTCGCCTCCGCCCGCCCGACGGCGGTGAATCTCTTCTGGGCGCTTGACCGGATGTGGCAGACGGCGGAGGCACACGCCGGTGAGAGCATCCCGGCCATCCGCGAGACTCTTTTTGCCGAGGCGCAGCGCATCCGCGACGAGGACGTTGCCATCAGCCGCTCCATCGGCGAGCTGGGCTTTACTCTTCTGCACCACGGGGACGGCATTCTCACGCACTGCAACGCTGGAACGCTCGCCACCGCGAAATACGGCACGGCGACCGCGCCGATGTATATCGCGCTTGAGCACGGCTGGAACGATCTTCGCGTCTACTGCGACGAAACGCGCCCGCTATTGCAGGGCGCGCGGCTCACGGCGCTCGAGATGCACGCTGCCGGATTGGATACGACGCTCCTTTGCGATAACGCCGCGTCGAGCCTGATGCAGACGGGGAAGGTTAACATAATATTTGTCGGCTGCGATCGTGTGGCACGGAACGGCGACGCCGCGAACAAGATCGGCACCTCCGCCGTGGCGATATTGGCGAAGCATTACGGCATCCCGTTTTATGTCTGCGCGCCGAGCTCCACGATCGATATGTCGCTCGCGTCCGGCGCGGAGATCCCCATTGAGCAGCGCGCCGCGGAGGAGGTCACGGAGATGTGGTACAAAAAGCGCATGGCGCCGGAGGGCGTCGGCGTGTATAACCCCGCGTTCGACGTGACCGACCATTCGCTCATCACCGGCATCATCACCGAGCGCGGCATCTGCACCGCGCCCTTTGAGGACGCCTTCCGCGCTCTCGGGTTTTAATTTTTTTCAAAGAGAATTTGAAAACAGCAGCATCAGATTTTGACGCTGCTGTTTTCTTTTTTTGATTGAGCCTGCTGCGCGTGCCGAAGAAAAGGCCGGGGGCTATCGTGCTGCGGCCGTATGGCTGACTGAGGGATCGTCTCAAACTCCGCGTAGACCGACCGTCCCTCTGTTACGGCGTTATGCGCCGTAAAGCCGTCCCTTACGCAGGAACTTTATAAAACGTAAAAGCAGCAGCTCGTCGGAGCTGCTGCTTTTGCATAGTTAATGGATCACTCGCTCAGCGGCGTGATGCCGCAGCTGGTGAGGAATGTATCCGAAAGGGGAGAGCCGAACCAGTTATAGAGCCGCCGGGCGGGACTGTCCTCCGGCTCGTCGCTGCGAATGACGACATAGCCCTTCGTGCCGAGCGGGTAATCGCCAGTGCGGACATTCTCCGGCGTGGCGCTGTAGCCGTTCAGCGAGAAGGCGAGCAGCGCTTCGTTGGAATAGACGTCGTTCAGATACGTCATAATGCTGTACCCGATGGCGTAAGGATCGTCGAGACAGGCGGAGACGAGCGTGTTCATCTCGTCGAGCCGCTCAAAGCCGAGCGCCTCGTAATCCGGAACATCCTCGCCTTTGAACACCATCTTTTCAAAAAGCCGCTGGCTGCCGGACTGATCGTCGCGGTAAAGCACGCGGATCGCGTGATCCGCACCGCCGAGCTCGCTCCAGTTGGTGATCTCGCCGCGGAAAATGGCGCGTACCTGATCGAGCGTCAGGTCGGTGACGCCGCATGCGCTGTTCCCGATGAACACCAGCCCGTCGCCGCCGTAGAGCTTCATTTCGACCTCCACGCCGCGCTCGGCGAGATAGGCCTTTTCTTCATCGGTGGGCGCGGCGAGCAGGGCGATGTCCGCCTTCTTATCGGCAATGTTCAGCCACGCGCCGTGCGTCGTGGAGCAGAGCGGCTCCGCGCCGCCGTAGCCGGTGTCAAGACAGAAGAAACGGTAGATGTTCTGCACCAACGGCTTTCTCGCTGTAGAGGAGTCCATAACCGGGAAATCGCCGTCGGCAAACAGTTCGCTGTACAGACCGTTTAGATCGACAATGTACAGTTTGGCCGATTCCATATCAAGGACAATGTACGTTGTTGTGTTTGTCCAGCCGTAATCGCCGGCCTCAACACTGGCGCTGCACGAGATCAGAACCTTGCCGTCGCGGGCAGAGGCGACATAACGGGTGGTTTCGGCCTGCGGGAGATCCAGCGTCAGTCGCTCGCTGCCGCAGACAAGATTGAGCGCAAAGTTTGTCTGATAGTTTCCTTCGACGAGGTAGGTGTCGTTGTAGGCGTGTAGAATGTTGTCGTTCACAGTAAAATATCCGCTCAAAATACTGATTGCACCATTGACAGGGTCGACGCGCATCTGAACACCGCGGCTGCTGTCACTGATGAAGTAGTTATCCGAGGAGTTGTAAGACGGATAGCAGTACGGGTCCAAAATGTCTGTCCACAGCTTTTCCAAAGAAGGAAGTACATAGCCGGTGATGCGGCAGGTATCTCCGGAGTAATCACTGCCGATCAAAACATCACCGGACACACAGACGTCGCCGAAATACTCCCCCGGGAAGATCTCCACCGGCTCTTTGCCGTCTTCGCAGAGATAGAGCTTCGATTCGCGAATGCTGTAGTATTCGCCGACGAAGCCGCCGGAGAACGCGTGGATGCGGTGGAACTGCTGCGTGCCGGCGGGGAGAACTTCTTCGCTCTCGCCGGTGAGCACATTGATGCGCGCCGCGCTCCCGTCGTCAAACGAGGCGAGAACGCTGTCGCCGTTTTGATCGAAGCAGTTGGTGTATTTGTCCGCAAGGAGTTTCGCTTCCCCGCCGCCGTAGGGAATGGCGTACAGGCGGGACTGCTCCATCTGTACGCAGAAGTAGGGAGTATCGGCCGCGGCGGGCGCTTCCGTGAGCGCGAGAGTGCCCGTTGCGTTGCCGGAGCTTGCATAGGCGTCGCCCCAACTCGCATAGGCGTCGCCCCAACTCGCATAGGCGTCGCCGGAGGACGCGTTGCCGCTGCTGGCGTTCGGCGCGCCGCAGGCGCACAGCACAAAAAGCAGCGCCAGAGACAGAAACAGGGCTGTCAGCTTTTTCATATGGTTTCTCCTTTTTTTGAAGAAGTTTACACCCTATAGACGAGGACTTCTGCCGATCGGTTCGTAAAAAAATACAGCGGAGCCTCAAAAGAGGCTCCGCTGTGCTGCGTGCGCGGTCTTACACCGTTTCGGTGTGCACGGCCTTGACGGTATACCCGGCGGCTTCGATGACTTCCTTGACCTTCGCCTCGTCCGGCTTTTCGGCGGAGATGAACTCGGTCTTGTTCGCGGTGTGGTCGGAAACGGGGTTCTCGGCGGCGAAGGCTTTGGAGAGCGCCTCATTGACGTGCTTTTCGCACATGTGGCACATCATGCCCTCAACGGTGACGGTGGTTTTGTACATGGTTTTTTCCTCCTTATGATCGGTTGCGGTATTCGTTTCCTGCGGCGCGGCGGAGAACTCGTCCGGGAGCGTCACCGGCTGCCTGTGCTTATCGTGCTTTGCTTCGTGCAGACGGAAGAGATTGAGCCGCAGCGCGTTCGTCACGACGCAGAAGCTCGAAAGACTCATCGCCAGCGCCCCGAACATCGGCTGCAGCGTCCAGCCGAAGATCGGGATCCATACGCCCGCGGCGAGCGGGATGCCGATGATATTATAGATGAACGCCCAGAAAAGATTCTCCCGAATGTTGCGCAGCGCCGCGCGGCTGAGCCGGATGGCGGCGGAAACATCGCTCACGCCGCTTTTCATAAGCACAACGTCCGCAGCGTCGATGGCGACGTCCGTTCCGGCGCCGACGGCTAGACCGACGTCCGCGCGCGTGAGCGCCGGGGCGTCGTTGATGCCGTCGCCCACCATGGCGACCTTGCCGCTCTCGCGCAGCTTCCGGATCACGGCCTCCTTGCCATCCGGGAGCACCCCGGCCACCACGGCGTTGACCCCGGCCGCAGAGCCGATGGCGGCGGCGGTGCGGGCGTTGTCGCCCGTGAGCATCACGACGCGAAGGCCCATACCCTTGAGCTCGCGGATAGCTTCGGCAGCGTCGCTCTTCATAACGTCCGCCACGGCGATCACGCCGAGAAGCTCATTATTTCGGGAGAAGTAGAGCGGCGTTTTGCCCTTGTCCGCGAGTGCCGCGGCGCGCTGCGTGGTGGTCTCCGGGAGCGCGGTCTTTTCGCGGATAAAGTCGGCGTTGCCGCCGCAGACGGTGTATCCTTCGATCTTCGCGGTGAGACCTCGGCCCGGCACGGCGGCGAAGTCTTCCGCCTCGGGACACTCGCCGCCGCGAAAGGCAAAGCCGTTTAAAATGGCGCGGGAGAGGGGGTGTTCGCTCTTGCTCTCGAGCGCCGCGGCAAAGCGCAGAAGCTCGTCCTCGGAAACGCCGTCCGCCGGGAGAAGATCGGTGATTTCCGGCTGGCCGGTCGTGATGGTGCCGGTCTTATCGAGCACAACGATCTGTGTGCGGCCGGTCTCTTCAAGCGAGGCCGCCGTTTTGAAGAGAATGCCGTTTTTCGCGCCGACGCCGCTGCCGACCATAATGGCGACCGGCGTGGCGAGACCGAGCGCGCACGGGCAGCTGATAACGAGCACCGAAATGCCGCGCGCGAGCGCATAGCCGAACGTCTGCCCGACGAGCAGCCAGACGATAATGGTAACGGCTGCGATGCCGATCACCGTCGGCACGAATACGCCGGCGACCTTGTCGGCGGTCTTGGCGATGGGAGCTTTCGTCGCGGCGGCGTCGCTCACCATGCGGATGATCTGCGAGAGCGCCGTGTCCTCGCTGACGCCGGTTGCCCGGCAGCGCAGGAAGCCCGACTGATTGATCGTACCGGCGCTCACCTTGTCGTTTTCCGCCTTGTCCACGGGGAGACTTTCGCCCGTGAGCGCAGACTCGTTCACGGCGCTCGTGCCAGAGAGCACGACGCCGTCCACCGGGATGCTGTCGCCGGGACGGACGAGGAAAATGTCGCCGAGAACGACTTCCTCCGCCGGGACGACGACCTCCTTGCCGTTCCGTTCCAGCCGCGCCGTTTTCGGCGAGAGCTGCATGAGCGAGCGGAGCGCGTCGGTCGTTTTGCCCTTGGAATGCGCCTCGAGCGTCTTGCCGACGGTGATGAGCGTTAATATCATGGCGGCAGATTCAAAATAGAGATCGGCCTCCGCCATCGGGTCGATCGTCAGCGTGAAGAGCTCGTATACGCTCCAGAGATACGCCGCCGCCGAGCCCATGGCGACGAGCGTATCCATGTTCGGCGCACCCTTTACGGCGCTCCGGAACCCGCTGATAAAGAAGTTCTGGTTGATGACGAGCACGATGCCCGCGAGCAGGAGCTGGATGAGCCCCATGCCCACGCTGTTATGATGCAGCCAGCGCGGCATCGGCGCGCCCCACATGTGACCCATCGAAAAGTACATCAGTACGAGCAGCACCGCCACCGAGGATATCAGCCGCTTTTTGAGCTTCGGCGTCTCATGGTCGGCCAGTTCGTCCGCTGCCGCGGCGGGCGCGGCGCCCTTCGCGCCCTTCAAGCTTGCGCCGTATCCGGCGTTTTCCACCGCACGGACGATGTCCGCCGGAGCGGCGGTACCGTCCACGCCCATTGAATTTGTGAGCAGGCTCACCGCGCACGAGGTAACGCCCGGCACGGCGGAGACCGCCTTTTCCACCCGCGCGGAGCACGCCGCGCAGCTCATGCCTGTAACAGAGTATTGCGTCATGGTATTTGCCTTTCTGTTGTGGTGTATTGCGGTTCGGGTTATTTCATCAGCTTCTGCAAAAGCTCCGTCAGCTCGTCCACAACGGAGTCGTCTCCCGCGCGGATGTCGCGCACGACGCAGTTGTGGAGGTGCGCGTTCAAAAGCGCGCGGTTAAAGCCGTTCATCGCCGCGCTCACCGCCGCAGACTGCGTGAGAATGTCCGCGCAGTAAGCATCGCGCTCGAGCATCCCGCGGATGCCGCGGATCTGCCCTTCGATCCGGCTCAGGCGATTCATAAGCGAGCGGCGCTCTTCCTCGCTTCGCTCGGTTTTTTTGCAGCAGCAACACATTTTTTCTTCGTCCAAGGGTCGTCCCCGCCTTTCTGTATGCATTATATACCCCTGGGGGGTATTGTCAAGAGACTTTTTCAAAAAATCGAGGCGGAGTTTGACTTCATTTTCCGCTTGTGTATAATATAAGCAATGAATCCCATGCAAGGAGGCGCTGACCATGCCGGCGATCCGCTCCGGGAGAGTGCGTGCTGCGCTGCTCCTCGGAATTTTTCTTCTCATGCTGCTCGGAAATGTCCTCACGCCGTACGCGGTGGACGACTGGGCGTATATGCACAGTTTTGCGACCGGCGAGCGCCTCACGCGCTTCGGCGAGATATTTCCCTCCATGGCGGCGCACGCGCAGACCATGAACGGACGGCTCTTCGCCCATTTCTGGGCGCAGCTCTTTCTGCTGCTGCCGAAAGCGGTATTTAATATAGTAAACGCTTTGATATTCACGGCGCTGATCGCGCTCCTTGCCTGGCTCGCGCAGCCGGAGGGCGAGCGGGATAACCTCATTCTTTTGATGATCTTCTGTGCCGTGTGGGTGTTTGTTCCGGCGTTCGGACAGGTGTTCTTCTGGCTGGACGGGGCGTGCAATTACGGTTGGGGATGCGTTATCGGTTTTGCATTTCTCGCGCCGTACATCCGCCTTTTGGATCGTGATGCAAAGAAAAAACCGCTGTTCTGGATTTTGTGGATGCTCGCGGGCTTTTATACCGGCGCATATCTGGAAAATATGGCGGCCGGGGCGATCTTCCTTTCAGCGCTGCTGCTTTTTGGCCGCCGTGTGCTTTGCAGAAAGAAAAACGGCGTCCTCCCGTGGCTGCCGGTGCTCACGTCGATCGGCGGCTTCATTTTTATGATGACCCGCCCGGCGGAGGGCATGAAAAGCGGCGCGGAGAGCTCACTCGCGTCTCTTGGAACGGGGCTTGTCGCCGCGCTGGAGAAGTACCGCTCGCTGGCGGTGCTGCTCGGTGTTTTTGCTGTGTCGCTCGTTGCGGCGCTTTGGTACCACGCCCGCCGGGAGAAGATTTATCTCGCCGCGGCGCTCGTGCTCGGCTCGCTCTGCGCCAACTTCGCGCTGAGCGTCGCCTCGTATTATCCGGAGCGGTGTCTCGCGTTTCCGGCGGTGCTGCTCATTGCGGCAGACGCCGTGCTTTTGTCGGAGCTCTTTTCCGGCAAAGCGAAGCTACCGGTGCTGTGCGCGGCGGCGGTGCTCGTGCTGTCGACGCTCTATTGGGGCGTTTTCGGCTTTGCCGATATTACGAATGTGCATCTTCAGGTCCGATCAAACGAAACGGCCATCACCGAGGCGGCCGCGCGCGGCGAGAGCAGCGTGACGGTGCCGTATATCGAGACGCTGACGCGCTATTCCGCGCTGTATGATCTCAAATACCTCGATACGGAAGACGCGCAGAGCTGGCCGAACGGCGCTATGGCGGATGTGCTCGGCATCGGTGAGATCCGGTGCGAGCCGGAAACGGCGAAGGAGGCGGAGTGATGCTTTCGGTAGTGATCCCTGTCTATAATGAGGGGGCCGTTCTGGAAAAAACGGCTTCGGTCATCCGCGGTGTGCTGTCCGATGCCGCGATCGGCTGCGAGCTCATTTTCGTGGACGACGGCTCAAAGGACGCCACATGGGAGAAAATCACGGCGCTCTCCGCGTCCGGCGGCATCCGCGGGCTGCATTTTTCCCGGAATTTCGGCAAGGAAGCGGCGATCCTCGCGGGGCTGGCCGCGGCGAAAGGCGACTGCTGCGTTGTGATCGACGGCGATCTCCAGCACCCGCCGGAGAAGATCGTGGAGATGTACCGCCTGTGGGAGCAGGGCTACGAGATCGTCGAGGGGCAGAAGGCCAGCCGCGGCGCGGAGAGCCACGCGCACGGTCTCGCGGCGAGAGCATTTTATTCTCTCATCAGCCGCGCGACCGGCATCGACATGGCGAACGCCTCTGACTTCAAGCTGCTCGACCGGAAGGCGGTCAACGTTCTCATCAATATGCGCGAGCGGAACGCCTTTTTCCGCGCGCTTTCCTCGTGGATCGGCTTTAAAACGGTGAGCATCCCCTTCGAGGTGCAAAAGCGCGCAGGCGGAAGCTCCAAATGGTCCACGCCGGCGCTCGCAAAGTACGCCGTGGATAATATCGCCTCGTTCTCCGCCGCGCCCATGCAGCTCGTCACGGTACTCGGCGGTATTATGCTGCTCGTCTCGCTCGTGCTCGGCACGATCGCGCTCGTGCAGAAGTTCTCCGGGCGGGCGCTCGGAGGCTTCACCACCGTAATCCTCATCCAGCTTTTTTCCAGCAGCATCATCATGATAAGTCTCGGCATCATCGGCTATTACATTTCCAAAATTTACGAGGAAGTGAAGGGAAGACCCCGGTATATCATCACCGATACCTGCGGCGACGAAGAAAAATAAACAACGCTCCCCGCCGGAAGACCTGCCCGGCGGGGAGCGTTTGTCCTGTATGACTTATATGCCGTAAAGCGAAGCGACCGGGGCGGCGAGCACTACGGTGAGCAGCCCTGCCACGATGAGCGAGAGCGAGCTCATCGCGCCCTGGATCTCGCCCATTTCAAGCGCCCGGGACGTTCCGACGGCGTGCGCGGCGGTCCCGATGGCGACGCCCTGCGCAATGGGGCTCGTGATGCGGAACACCCGGCACGCGCCATCAGCGCAGATGTTGCCGAGAACGCCGGTCAGATTGATCGCCGCGACCGTGAGTGAGGGGTAGCCGCCAAGCTCCGCGGAAACGTCCATGCCGATCGCGGTAGTGATGGATTTGGGGAGAAGCGTGGTGAACAGAGAGAAGTCCAGCCGGAAGAGCGCCGCGAGCGCAAACACCGTGGCAAGGCTCGCAGCCACCCCGGCAGCGATGCCGAGCGTTATGGCAAGGGCGTTTTTCTTCAGCAGCTCAAATTTCTCATAGAGCGGCACGGCAAGGCATACCGTCGCCGGGGTGAGCAGAAAGTTGATGTACTTTGCGCCGTTGAGATAGCTTCCGTAATCGATACGGAACAGGAGCAAAACTCCGATGGAGAAAAGGATCGCAAGCAGCAGGGGATTGAACAGCGCAAAGTTCCACTTTTTCCGGATGGCGCGCCCCAGCTCAAACGAACCGATGGTGATGACAACGCCGAGAAAGGCGGAGTTTTCGATCAGCTCACGCATCATCGTTTATCCTCCCGCTTCTGGCGCAGACGCATCACGCGCTGCGTGGTGCACCCTGCGGCGGCGAACACCGTGAACGTCGATACAACGACGATCGCGGCAAACGGCAGCCACACGGGACGCAGCACGTCCCACTTTTCCAGAAGACCCACGCCCGCAGGAACGAACAGCATCGGCATGATTTCCAGCAGAAAAGCGCTCGTTTCACGAATGGCGTCTGCTTTTAAAAGGCGCGTTTCCAGCGCGGCAAAGAGCAGAACGATCCCGTAAATGCTCGCCGGGACGGGCAGCGGCAGCAGATAATGCAGCAGCTCGCCGAGAAACGACACGAGCAGAATGATGCCGAGTTGGCGGATGTACTTCATACGCTTGAACCTCTTGCGATAAAAATCCTTTTCTTTTTACCCAATTTAACCGCGTTTGTCAAGACGATTCCGGTTGTAAAATTAAAAACATTGTGATATAGTATGTTTATCCGATCCGATGAGGAGGAACGACCCATGCTGATCTCAACCAAAGGACGCTACGCGCTGCGTGTCATGGCGGATCTTGCCCGCAATGGCGGGGAGGAGTACGTTGTGCTGATGGACATTGCCGAGCGCCAGAACATATCGGAAAAGTATCTCGAAGGCATCGTCGCCGCGCTCAGCCGCTGCGGGTTTTTGCAGACGCAGCGCGGCCGCGGGGGCGGCTACCGGCTCGCCCGCTGCCCGGAGGAATACTCCGTCGGCGATATCCTCCGTGTTGCGGAGGGCTCCATAGCGCCGGTATCCTGCGTCAAGTCCGGCGAATCGGAGTGCCCGAACGCCGACAACTGTCTCACGCTGCCGCTCTGGAAGGAGCTTGACCGGGTGATGAACGACTATCTGGAGAGCGTCACGCTCGCCGATCTCATAAACGGCAATATTGCCGCAAAATCGACCGATTCCGGGGAATAACCCGGCGCGAAAAAGCTCCTTGGAAAAAACCTATTGACAATATATGTTTATGATGCTACATTGTAAACATACAAAAACAGTAGGATTTTTGAAAGGAGCTTTTTCCATGTTTGTATATGCGGACAACGCGGCGACCACGAAGATGAGCAAAACGGCCATCGACGCGATGCTGCCGTATCTGGACACCTGGTACGGCAACGCCTCGAGCCTTTATGCATTCGGCCAGAAGTCGGCGGAAGCGCTCGCCGCGGCGCGCGAAACGGTCGCCGGGTGTCTGGGCGCCGAGGCGCGGGAGATCACCTTCACCTCCGGCGGCAGCGAGGCGGACAACCAGGCCATTCTCTCCGCGGCGGCCATCGGCGCGAAGAAGGGCAAAAAGCACATCATTTCCACGGCGTTTGAGCATCACGCGGTGCTGCATACGCTCAAGAAGCTGGAAAAATACGGCTACGAGATCACGCTGCTGGACGTCCACGAAAACGGCATCGTCACGCCCGAGCAGGTGCGCGGCGCCATCCGCGAGGACACCTGCCTTGTGACGGTCATGTACGCCAACAACGAGATCGGTACCATCCAGCCCATCGCGGAGATCGGCGCGGTCTGCCGCGAAAAGGGCGTTATCTTCCACACGGACGCGGTGCAGGCGGCGGGCCATGTCGCCATCGACGTAAAAGCGGAGAACATCGATATGCTCTCCATTTCCGCGCACAAGTTCCACGGCCCGAAGGGAGTCGGCGCGCTGTATGCCCGCCGGGGCATCCCTCTGGTGAACGTGATCGAGGGCGGCGCGCAGGAGCGAGGCAAGCGTGCCGGTACGGAAAATATCGGCGGCATCGTCGCCATGGCGGCGGCGCTTTCCGAGGCGTGCGCGAATCTCGAGAAAAACGCGGCGTATGTAAGCGCTCTGCGCGATAAGCTCATCGCCGGACTCAAGACCATCCCGCACGCGGCGCTCAACGGCGACGAAACGAAGCGTCTCCCCGGCAACGTGAACTTCTGCTTTGAGGGCATCGAGGGCGAGAGCCTTCTTCTCCTGCTTGACGAGGCGGGCATCTGTGCCTCCTCCGGCAGCGCGTGCACGTCCGGCTCGCTTGATCCGAGCCACGTTCTGCTCGCTATCGGCCGTCCGCACGAGGTAGCGCACGGCTCGCTGCGTCTCACGCTCTGTGAGGAGAACACCGAGGAGCAGGTCAATCATATGCTGCGCGAGATCCCGCGCGTTGTGGAATATCTCCGCAGCATGTCCCCGGTCTGGAAGGACCTCACATCCGGCAAAAAACAGTTCATGCTTTGAGATAAAAGGAGGCAAGCATCATGGCTCTTTACAGTGATAAGGTTATGGATCATTTCAAAAATCCCCGCAACGTCGGCGAGATCCCCGATGCGGACGGCGTCGGCGAGGTCGGCAACGCCAAATGCGGCGATATTATGAAGATGTATCTGAAGATCAAGGATAACGTCATCGAGGACGTGAAGTTTGAAACGTTCGGCTGCGGCAGCGCCATCGCTTCGAGCTCCATGGCCACCGAGATGATCAAGGGCAAGACGATCGAGGAAGCGCTCGCCGTGTCGAACAAGGAAGTCGTGGAAGCGCTCGACGGTCTGCCCGCGCACAAGCTGCATTGCAGCGTGCTGGCCGAGGAAGCCATCAAGACCGCCGTCAAGGACTATTACGACAAAAACAACATCCCCTACGACCACTCCCGGTTCCCCGACTGCGAAAACTGCGGCAGCTGCCATATGGTGTGAGCGTTTTACACGCAAAAGACGCCGAAGGAAATCATCCTTCGGCGTCTTTTATGGTTTAGGAGACTTTTTCGTATAGCTTTCCGGTGGGCGCGGAGAAAAGTTTTACAATACGTCCTGTGACGAGCATGGACAAGACGGTCCCGATCCCGATATTGGATATACGGCCGGAAAAAATGAGTGTGATCGCAATGGAGAGCGCCACGCAGCCGAGATCCAGCACGTTCTTTCCGTAACCGAAGTCCTTTTTCAGCGCTATGCCGATCGCTCCGGCGGCACCCTCGCCGGGGTTCGGGATGAGCTTCATCCCGGCAGTCAGCGAGATCCCGACGGCGGTCAGCACGATGGCCAGAACGAGCACGAGATACTGGCTGACCGGCTTGGTCAGAAGCGGGATGTGGTCATCAAAGAACTGGATCAGGATGCTGCATACAAAGCTCGTGGCGAGCTGGAAGCACTGCACCGGATGGAAATCCTTGCGGAGCAGCAGCCGCTGCATCAGAACGAACAGGAGATAAAGCGTGTAAACGCATATCCAAAGCGGGATACCGGCCAGCTGATGCACGTTGAACGGCACGGAATTGATCGGCGAAATGCCGAGCTGCGTTTTGGTATTCAGGTCAATGCCGAGCGAGAGAAAGACCAGTCCCACGCAGAAGATCAAAAGACGGAGAATAAATCGGTTTATTTTTACGCGCCGTTCCATAACAAGCTCCTTCAGACAAAATCTTTTTTATTTTACCACTAGAAGAGAGGATTGGGAAGGACCGGAGAAAAATTCTCTGGTAGACGGGCCGCGGTTTTTGTGCTATCCTGTCGGAAGAGGTGATGCGATATGGCGATCAAGCCGGAATGGGAAGGGAAAGGGTATTCGTTCTTCCAGAATACGAACTGCGAGTATTTCCCCTGCCATCAAACGAATAAAACGGAAGATTTCAACTGTCTTTTCTGCTACTGCCCGCTCTACGCCCTCGGCGACAAGTGCGGCGGCAACTTTCAGTATCTGGCGTCCGGTTATAAGGACTGCAGCGGCTGCCTGATCCCGCACCGGCGCGAAAATTACGGGCGTATTCTGGAAAAATACCCGCAGATCGCGGACCTGGCGAAACAGAACCGGACGAAAGACGAGGAGAAGTGAATATGCAGATCGCATGGTTACGGCACGAGGACAACTGGCAGGACGTGAAAAACGCCGCCATGAATACCGTCGGCAAAGATAAGGGCGTGTATCCCACCGCCGCATGGAAAAAGAAAATTCTGCTCGCCGAGCATTCGCCGATCCGGCTGATGCAGTTTGCGTGGAAGTGGAGCGACCTTCCGTACTGGGTCAGCGTCCACATCGTCCGCCACAAGATCGGCATTGAGCATTTCGTCAGCACGCAGCGCACCGACCGCACCGGCGTAGACCGCACGGAGCGGCCGCAGAACGCCCCGGTGCTCCACCAGTGCCAGGCGAACGCGCAGGCGCTCATCACGATCAGCCGCAAGCGCCTCTGCTCCGGCGCGAGCGCTGAAACGCGGCAGGCGTGGCAGCTTCTCAAGGACGAGATCGCAAAGGTCGAGCCGGAGCTTGCCTCCTGCATGGTGCGCGAGTGTGTTTACCGCGGCTTCTGCCCGGAAATGTACGGCTGCGGCTTTGACAAGACCGAGGAGTACAAAAAAGAGCTCGAGCGCTACCACGCCATTCCCGAAGTGCAGAAATAACGAAAAACGCCTTCTCCGGTCGGAGAAGGCGTTTTTCGCTATCAAAGAAGCCTCGCAGAGTTTGCGCCCGCAGGCGCAAATAAAGTTCAAAACATTTTTTGCCGGCGGCGTGTACGTCGGCAAAAATACTTTTCGGCTCGCAAATGTGCGCTCAAAGAGCGTGCGCTGCGGCGAGCCGCAGCCCCTTCAAACGAGAGCGTAAGCGAAGCGGGTCTTGTTTGAGGACGCAAGTCAGATGATCTTCGTCCCGCGCTCTTCCGCGGCGAGGACGGTCCGCCCGGCCTCGATGGAGTGCGTGAGCCACACGTTGCCGCCGATCACGCAGTTGTCTCCGATGTGCGTCATGCCGCCGAGGATCGTCGCCCCGGCGTAGACGACAACGTGGTTGCCGATGTCCGGATGGCGCTTGATTCCCTTGACGGGGTTGCCGTGTTCGTCCAGCTCAAAGCTCTTCGCGCCGAGCGTGACGCCCTGATAGAGCTTCACATGCTCGCCGATGGTTGTCGTCTCGCCGATAACGACGCCGGTGCCGTGGTCGATAAAGAAGTAGTTGCCGATCGTTGCGCCCGGGTGGATGTCGATGCCGGTGAGCTGGTGGGCGTATTCGGTCATCATGCGCGGCAGCATGGGGATGCCCATCTTGTACAGCCGGTGCGCCATGCGGTAAATGCTGATGGCTTCAAACGCGGGGTAGGCGAGCATGATCTCGTCGCAGCTCATCGCGGCGGGGTCGCCGTCGTAAGCGGCCTGAATGTCGGTTTCGAGGCACGCTTTGATCTCCGGGATCTGCTCAAGAAAGCGGAGAATGAGCGTGTCGGTCTCTTCCTCGGTCTGTTCCGGCTGGAGCGTCGTGAGGATCTGCTCGAGAAGCTCCGCGGCGCTCTGCAGGTTATAGCTCACCGCGATGGCAGAGGCGGCGCTGCCCCGCCGGGAGGATGTGCCGAAAATATGCGGGTACATGGCGCTGCGCAGCAGCGCGATCAGGCGCGCAACGCGCTCCTTCATGCCGGGGCAGTTTTCCAGCGTCCCGTCCATGTTTCCGGTGGAAATGAGGCGCTCCGTGATCTCCCGGATTGCCTGCTGATGCAATGAATCGTGCTTCAAAGGTAATTCCAGCCCTTCTTTATGGTTTCGATGAGACTCCGGCGTTCCCGCCGGTCTTGTATTCCGCGGCGATCTTCCGGCCGCGGCGGACGGATACGATGAACAGCGCGCCCATGGCAAGCGTCAGCGCAAGGCCGTACCAGAAGCTGATGATGTATCCGCGCTGCCGGCCGAAGCCATCCACCATATAGCCTATGATGACGGCGTTGACCGAGGTTCCGAGCGCAGACACCATGGAGCTGTAGGAGAGAAGCTCGCCGCAGTCCCGGCTGCCGTATATATCGCGGATGGCAATGGCGATCATAACGGTGCTCGTCGCCATGGAGAAGCCGTAGAGCGCTGCGCCGGCGATGCGCGCCGTAAGCGAATTTACGAGCAGCAGGAGATAGCCCGCCGCTGTGACCGCCGTGCCGGCGGCGAGCGAGACGCGAAGGCCGAACCGGTCGTAGAGATGGCCGAGCAGAAGCTTTCCCACAACGTTTCCCGCCATGGAGCAGGAGACCATCAGCGCGCCGACGGCCGAACCATAGCCGAAGTATATACCGATCGGACTGAGATGCGAGCAGTACGAACAGGTAAACGACGCAAGAAGTCCCGCAAGGATCAAAAGCCAGAAAGCGCTCTCCCGCTTGGCGCGGGAGGCCGGAACGCCGTCGAGCGGACAGCTCTCTCCG
>ULQP01050749.1_pt1 | contig 19600 bp, 19 predicted proteins | sample 1954571 | NCBI WGS metagenome assembly ULQP01 (sample SAMEA4835657, study PRJEB28245) | human gut metagenome | biome: gut microbiome; material: fecal sample | place: Denmark | collected 2008 | reverse complement strand
TGATTCTGACGATTGGCTTGATAATGCCGGCGTGCTTGAGAAACTTTATAATAAGGCAAGCACAGACGATTTGGATATTTTAATTTTTGGCGGACTTTCCTGTTACGAAAAAGACTGCCAAATAGTCAAAAGCAAGGGCGGTTACAGCCTTAAAAATCTTGATAAAAAATATTTTAACAAGGTTTTTAGTGCAAAAGACATCAAAAAAGAAGTTTTTAAGTTCCCTTCAACCGCCTGGACAAAACTTTACCGCCGAGAATTTCTTCTTGAAAACAATATCAAATTCCAGCATATAAAGGTAGGGCAGGACCAGCTGCCATTTTTCCATTCAATGATTTTAGCAAAAAGAATTGAAGTGATTGAAGAATTTCCGTATTGTTATCGTAAAAACCGCGTTGGAAGCGCAATGACAGTGAAAAAGAAGAAGAATTTTTCACCGATATATGTGACGCGTGCAGTTGAGGAGCTTTTGAAGAAGCTTGGCATGGAAGATGATTACGCAGAACTTGCGCTGGGAAGATATTTTGGAAAAGCAACCTCGTGGCTTGGAAAATTCCAGGAGGATTTAAAGCAGGAATATTATGTGGAATATATGGAGCTTTTAACGCATCTCCAAAATAGCCGAAACGGCTGGTGGAAGTACTTTAATCCGACAATAAAAGACGGTTACTGGACATTAAAAATGAAACAATTTGTAGCAAAACAAAAATTTATGCTTTTAAAATAAAAATGTTTATGTTACATTAAGTCATGCGAAGAAAGTTCGTTGAAAATTTTATAATGAATATGTTGTAGTGGCAGGAAACACCTCAACACAGCAATAAAAGAAAACGATTAAATATCGTTTTCGCTCTAGCCGTCGAGGAACACGCAACGCGTTTCCGTCACAGCAATGAGTTCAAAATAGTAAAAATTAAATATTAATTGATATGTCGACGTGACAGGAACCACCTCGGCACAGCAATAAAAGAAAACGATTAAATATCGTTTTCGCTCTAACCGTCGCGGACCACGCAGCGCGTTTCCGTCACAGCAATGAGTTCAAAATAGTGAAAATTAAATATTAATTGATATGTCGACGTGACGGAATCGGTATACGTGCACGTTTGAGGGGCGTGTGGGGCAACCCGTGCGGGTTCAAGTCCCGCCGTCGACATTTAACTTTTTAGAGTCTCCATGATGAGGCTCTATTTTAGTATTTAAGCGGTTTTGCCGAGTTCCAATCGGTGTTATTCTGGTTAAAATTTTCTGCTCGTTTTCAAGTACCTGCTTTGCTTTCTCTGAGCGTGTTTTCAGAGTTCCAGTCAAGGATTCTAAACTTTGTGAAAATTCTTGTTTTTTCTGCAATTTTAATTGTCTTAGATGTTCAAATACTGGTCTTAATTTTACTTTGAGCCTGTTTGTGTCTTCGTCATAGATAATACTTTCTGTAATGGTGTTTAGTATAAGCCTTTTTTCATCTAATGTTGCTTTTAAGTACAATTCTGGAATTCTATTCGCAAAATCAATCAGAATACTAATACGCTTAGTTGTATCTTTAGAATTTTCAGCTAGGTTAGTTATTTTATGAGCAATAGCGTCTTTTTGAGCTTCCAACTTTCTAAGCACTTCTCCTCTTGTAATTTCGCTAACCTCAACTTTATTAGTTAGATATAGTGCAATATCATCAACAATGTTATCATATTGTTTTCTTAATTCATCAATGGACTTATGCTCATAGTGTTTTAAGCCATCAATAGCTTTGAAAATTTCTTTTTTAATTACTTTTATCTCTTTGTCAGTAATATCAAAGCTCTCGATTACTTCCTGCATTGCTTCATCAATAAGGTTTTCATTGATATTTTTTTCTTTTTTGTGTGCTTTGGAATAATTTGAGCAGTGATAATATACATAAGTACCGCTGTTATTTGCCCCATGTTTTGTAATAGCAACCATGCTATAACCACACTTAGCACATTTGATAAAATTAGAATATGTATAAACTAATCCTTTTGGGCGTTTGACATCATCCCCTTTTAACAAGAGCTGCACTCTATAAAACAATTCATTTGAGATAATGGGTTCATGTACCCCGTCAAAAATATCATCACCATGAGTAACTTTACCTATATAAACAGGACTTTTTAATATGTCTTCAATGCGTTTTTTAGTATAAGGCTTGCCTTTACTGTCAACAAAACCATATTTAGCAAGTTCTTTACCAACTCTTTCATATGAAAATAAACCCGTTGCATAAAGTTCATAACAGCGTTTTATGTAACCCCTTTTATCCGGGTCAGGAATTATGATGCCGTGTTTATATTCATCTCTTGAATTTAAATAGCCAACAGGAGCTTTTCCGAGTTTGTAACCCTTTTCTACTCTGTTTCTAAGAACTGAACTTGTTCTGTCCTTAATGTTGTCAAGTTCATCTTCTGCCTGCCCTATATAAACTCCTATAAGAACTTTTTTGACCTTACTAATATCGTCAAAGTTTTCCATAATACTTGCAATAGTGCAACCATATTTCTTGATGGGTTTTAATATCTCAGCGAAAAAATCCTCAAGGCAACGAGAAAGCCTGTCCAGTTTCCATACAACAACGTAGGCAACTTCATTTTTGTGTTCTCTAACATATTTTAACATAGCTTTTAACCCTTTACGGTTAGTATTTGAACCTGTTTTACCTTTGTCCTCAAAATATACAAACTGATAACCTTGTTTTTGGGCTTTCTTCTCACATTCTGAGCGTTGCATATCTAAACTTAAACCGCTATTTGCTTGTTCTGCGGAGCTTACTCTGCCATATCCTACTACAATTCTTTTCTTACTTCCGATTTTCTTTGTCATGTTCTTTCTCCTTTTCTATTATAACATCGTCATCGGGATTATCGACTCTAATGCCTATTTGTGAAACTGTTATCATAAGTTGTGTCATTAGTGCATTTGATATGACCGTATCAAGCGTGCTATTATCAGCAATAAATTCTACATCTAACTTCTTTTTATTCATTATTGCCCCCAGCATTTCTGCCGTAAGTGGCATAAATCATATTAAGTAGGTTTAATACTGCTGTTATTGTTTTGGGTTTGCGAAAACACAGAAACTGATATAAGTTTGCCTTAATATATGGAATTAATTTATTAAATAACTTATTTTCAGGACTGATATTATATTCAGTGATTATATGAGCCATAGTTGTGGAAGTATTAAAGTTATTTTCTTTAACCAGTTCTGCAATTCTTTCTGCTGTTAATAATTCCTTAAATTCTTCATCTGTTAAAGGTTCTTCTTTTTCATCTTTTTCCGCTATTGGTTCATACCATGTTAAAAATTTTATTAGTATTTCTTCATCAATACCCAAGTCGTATAGAATTCTAAGAATCGGTGTTGCCGTACTATCAAGCACATCTCTTAAGGAAACCAATTCTCTTTCCCTTTTAGGGATGTCTAAAAAATCTCTCATTGCTTCAAATTTTTTCAAGTGAAGTTCGAGTCTTAAAGTTCTTCTTGCAATATCTTCACCTATTATTCCAATTCTGTCCGTATATAAAGTGGCTCTATTTTGCTTTATAATACTATGCCGTAATTCTTCACCTTTGCAGTATATTGCTAAGGAATAACCTGCTTTTATTGCTCTTTTACTTATTAGTAAACCGTTTCTTTTATACTTTCTTGAGTAATATTCTTTACTCATTAATGGTAAAAAGGAACTTATTGCATTGAGCATTCTTTTTGCTTGCAGTTCACTCTTAAATAATAAATCAATAGTGTTATCCACAATGTAACATCCCGCTACTTCAATGAATTCATCTATATCAAAACTGAATAAGTGCAGGTTAATTATTCTATTCAAACATTCTCGTATATTTTCAAGGGTAATTAGTCCTAAATCCCCGTCATTAGCGATTATTTTGCCAGAAACCCAAATTACAAGAATATCACTTTTGATATAAATATTTATAATGCCAACAGTATTAATATAAACCTCATAAGGAATTTTACTATCAGGATATAAATGACTGTTTATATTTGAAGTTGTAATTTCACTATCAAAATCATCTTCTGTAATGTCAAATTCAGAATCTTCAGTACTATCTTCATCCCAGTTATCAAATAGTTCATTTACAATGTCTGTATCAGTAATTTTTATTTCTTGTTCAGCTTTTAGGACTTTTAATGCTTCTGATAATTTTTCGCTTGCTTTAAAATTAGCGAGTTCTTCTAAATTCGCTCTATGTGGATTAGGCGGTAATGTCGGAAACATTGTTTCTTCTAGGTTCAAAAGTCGAAAGTTAATTTGTTCCCCATGCTCACGTAGATTAACCCACATCTTTAATCCATCAAACGAATTTAGAATATGAGCATTCTTTAATTCTTTTGCTATGTTTAATAAATTCTTACAATTCTTTATCTGCGTCAAAACAGTGCTTAATGGAACTTTAGTTTTAACATTATGACCTTTTATAACTTTAGATTGTTCTGGTTCTAAATCAAAGTCGTTTGTTTCATTATTAAATTCACTTTCGATATTAACCATATTTCTTTCTCCTATGGTTAACATTGAATAATTTTTGAACTAACAACCTTACAAATCATGAAAATTTGTAAGGTCAAAAAAACTAGAATAAAAGTAAAATTTACTCTATACTATCTATTGCCAGGATTATGTAAAGTTTTATATAGTTGTAAGGTTGAATATTTTTGTTAGCTTAAAATATCCCTTGATATAACATATTGTCCATCGGTTCTGCTGTATGATAATAATTTTATATCTTTTTTATAAATTTCATTATATTTATTATTGAGCCTATTTTTGATAACATCAAAGGAACTCTTATTGCAATAAGACAATAACTCTGTTTTTGTTACAACAAATATCCCGCTATTTGCAGAATTTATAAGGAAATTAAATAATCTTTTTTCATCTTTACTAAATTTCTTCTCCTTTATAGTTTTTGGCTTTTGGCTTTTCTCTGTTGTTGCTTCTGGTTTTATGTAATCTTCAAGGTTAACGCATACTTCCCAATCAAAATAATTTTCATAATTATCGTAAAAATCCCCTGTAGGTTCACCATCTTCATAATAATCGTAAATTTTAATCGGATAAGCAACGTTATCAGTGCTTTCGGTTTGTATATTAACTCTTGATATAAATGCTTCATTTTGGAAGTATTCTGATAAGATATAAGGTATAAATTTTATATCATGAATCGGATAGTTACTTGGTGTTTTGTTTTTATTTCTTGTTGCAATAAGCTCCTCTTTTAATGCAGATATTGAATCGATATCTGTATAAAATCCTCTATTAAGTTCATCAGCATAATTTTTCAGGTAAGTATTAAGTAATTCTCTATCTGCTATTGACAAAGTAATAGTGAAATTTTGAGTATTTACATTCAAACAATTTCTTTGAGCATTAATGCAGGAGTTAATTGCATTAGCATAGCAAAGTAACTCATTTTTAGAACTTATAGACCTATCTTTAGCTACTAATTCTAATGGTTCATCATTAATCAGCAGCCTTAAAAGTATTATTAAAGCCAGATTATCTAAATGTTTCATACGACTAATTTATAATAAATATGGAGTGTAAACAAGGCTAAATGTCCCCATTTAACTAAATTCTTTCATGAAGGAGTAAATCATGAAAGACAGTTTATTTATCAATTTAGGTGCTAGCAATCATTCAAAGAATGAACGTCAACCAGAAGACTATTATGCAACCGCCCCAGTAGCAGCAAAATTGTTATTAGAGGTAGAACCCGAATTGAATAATATCTGGGAATGTGCTTGCGGTGAAGGTCATTTAGCACGTGTTTTTAATAAAGCAGGTAAGCTAGGAAAAGCCACTGACCTTATTAATAGAGGGTATGGAAGCGTAGAGGATTTTTTATTAAGTACAGAGCCATATTACAATGGGGATATTGTTACAAATCCGCCGTATAAACATGCTCAGGAGTTTGTAGAACACGCTTTATGTAAAGTTGATGAAGGCAGAAAAGTCTGCATGTTTCTTAAGGTTCTGTTTCTTGAAAGTCAAAGTAGAAAAGAACTATTTACTCAACATCCACCTAAAACTATTTACATATCAAGTTCACGAATTAATTGCGCTAAGAATGGGGATTTTAAAACATATAACAGCAGTGCAATTGCTTATGCATGGTTTGTCTGGGTAAAAGGATACAAAGGCGAAGCGGTTATAAAATGGATAAATTAAGACATTATATATACTAAACCCAAGATACTTATCTGAGTTTTACCTTGCAATAATATGTTTGTTGAAATCTCCTAATAATGGTTGATGACACTTTACAAATCTTAACATATGCTTGTTATACAATGAGGTAAGCCATGAGCAATGAAAAAGTAATAGTCATCCCAGACGGAAAAATATGTGATTATATTGATGGTACGTTTAGAAATGACACACCAGAGGAATATGTCCGTCAGACAATTGAAAAACGATTAGTCAACGAGCATAAGTATAATAGAGAACGTATCAATATTGAATATACTTTGAAATTGGGGTCAAGAAAACCCAGAGCAGATATTGTTATATTTCCAAAAGACTGTTCCGAAAAGACTCAGAATAACATAAATATAATAATAGAGTGTAAAAAAGAAACAGTTAATCCAAATAGTAAGGAAGATGGTATTGGTCAGTTACAGTCTTATATGTCAGCATGTCCCAATTGTGAATGGGGAATGTGGACTAATGGACAGCATAAAGAAGTCTTTAGAAAAACGATTAATGATAAAGGTGAAATCACATATTTAGATTACAATGATATTCCATTTGCCGATGGTTCATTAGAAGATGTTGACCGTCCTAAAAGAGAAACACTAAAAAAGGCTTATGAAGACAATCTTCTATTTGTGTTTAAAACTTGTCATAATCATATTTATGTAAATGAAGGCTTACAAAAACAACCTGCATTCTTTGAGCTATTAAAACTTATATTTTGTAAAATTGAAGACGAAAAGAATATTCCGAATGCATTAGAATTTTATGCAACATCAGCTGAAAGAAATAATCAAGACGGTCAATTAACTGTTAAAAACCGTATAAATAAAATCTTCACAAGAGTAAAGTCAAAATACGCAAATATATTTGAGAAGAACGATGAAATTAAATTAAAAGCAAGAACAGTTGCCTATCTCGTAGCAGAGTTACAAAAATATAGCCTTTTAAATACTAATATTGATATCAAAGGTAAAGCGTATGAAGAATTAGTCGGAGCCAATTTAAGAGGTGATAGAGGAGAATTTTTCACCCCTAGAAATGTTATGAAAATGACTGTAGAAATGCTTGCTCCGCAAATAGAAGAAAAGGTCTTGGATAGTAGTTGTGGTACTGGAGGGTTCATTGTTAATGCATTAACTTATGTTATTTCTAATTTAGAGAAGACAATGGAAAAACAACTTGGTAAAAAGAAAGATAAGTGGAACTCAGATGAACTATTAGCATTTAGAGATAGAATTTCAGAAGTTGCTGCAAATAGTTTCTTTGGGTTTGATATTAACCCCGACCTAGTTAAAGCAACAAAAATGAATATGGTAATGAATAATGATGGCAGTGGTAATATTTTACCTTGTAACTCATTAGACCCTCCGCATTTATGGAGTGATGATTTTAAGAGTAAACTGGCAAGTGCTCTTGGTATAAGTAAGGATAAAATCACTAATTGCGATAATATCGCATTTTTTGACGTAATAGTAACTAACCCGCCTTTTGGAAGTAAAATTCCTGTAAAAGATACAGCCGTATTGCAACAATATGACTTAGGACATATCTGGAATAAAGATAGCAATGGTAATTGGGTTAAGTCTAATAAACTTCAATCATCAGTCCCGCCTGAACAATTATTTATTGAAAGGTGTCTTCAATTACTCAAACCTGGTGGAAGAATGGGAATAGTATTACCGGATGCAATATTGGGAGCACCAGGTCTTGAATATATAAGAACATGGTTAATTCATAAAGCATATATAATTGCAAGTATCGATTTGCATGAAGATACTTTTCAACCTAGAAATGGTACCCAAACATCAGTATTATTCTTACAGAAGAAAACAAAAGATGAAATTGACATAGAAGAAAAATCTGGACAAATGAAAGATTACAAAATCTTTATGGCTATGGTTGATAGAATTGGTCATGATAGACGTGGAACACCGCTATTTAAAAGAGATAAATATGGTAATGAAATTTTGGTTCCAGAAGAAAATGAAGTTGTAGAACTTAATGAAATATCAAGTGGTCAAAGAACTGTAAAGCTGGCTTCTCAAACGAAAGTTCTCGATGACCAAACAAGAGAAGTGCCTGCTATATTTGCAAAATGGAAAAAAACTGAAGGTATTGGATGGTAAATACTAAGAAAAAAGTAAATATTACCGAAGAAACTAAGATAGAAGTTCAAGAGACAGACATTCCAGATGATGAAGTGAACTGGTGTAGTGTTTCATTGTCTGAGGTCGTTAAAAATTCTAATCGTATAGAGGCAAGTGTTTTTAAAATAGAAGCTCGCCATGCTAGAGAAGCTTTGTTGAGTTGCAAATATGGAGCAACACTGAAAAAATTCTGTGGACAAGATTCTTTTACCCAAATAGCATATTATCCCAATCGATTTAAGAGAATTTATCTCCCTAAGAATAAAGAGTCTATACCATTTTATTTACCATCACAACTTAATGAAATCTACCCTAAACCTGGTAAATTTATTTCCAGTATAACTGATACTTGTATAGAAGAACTAAAACCCAAAATAAATACAATTTTGCTCACTCGCTCAGGAACCATTGGTAATTGTTCATATGTTTCCAAAACACTTGCTAATAAAGTTTTCTCAGATGATGTTATAAGAATAAGTTTTAATAACGACTATGATTGCGGTTATATTTATGCCTTTCTAAAGACAAATATAGGTCAGTTACTTATAAAAACAAATAACTATGGTTCGGTTATTAGCCATATTGAGCCTAAACATCTTGAAAACATTGACATTCCAAATCCCCCAGATATTTTAAAGAAGGAAATACATAATCTTATAGTTAAATCGTATGATTTAAGAGATGAAGCAAATGACTTAATAGATGAAGCAGAAAAGTTATTAATACAAGAACTTAAATTACCTCCAATAGAAGATTTTAAACCTAAATACTACGACAAACAAACCGATGTAAGAAATTTTGAAGTGTCATTAAGTAAACTTAACAATAGACTTGATGGTTCTTACCATGTTCCATTGGTAAATTGTTTACTTACCCACCTAAAAAATAATGCTGATGAAATACTACAACTTGGTAATAAACTGTTTTCTAACAGAATTATACTGGCAGGTGTCTTTAAAAGAACATACGTTGGAGAAAATGAAGGAGTTCCATTTCTTGGCGGGAAAGAAATTATGCAGTTATCTCCAAATGTGGAAAAATTTTTATCAAGAAAAGTACATGACAAATTAATTAAAAAATCTTTAGAAGTAAAAGAAAATATGATTTTAATTACAGATAGAGGTACAATTGGTAATGTAATGATAGTACCTAAACATTTTGAGGGTTGGACAGTTAGCCAGAATGTTATTAAACTAGAATGTAGTTCTGAAAACATTGCAGGATATATATATGCGTTTTTAAACTCGAGTTATGGAAATATATTCTTGCAAAGAGAAACTTATGGTTCTGTAATTAACATGATTGATGATAAAAATGTTGCTAAAATACCAATCCCTTTATTAAAAAACAAAGAAATTCAATTAAAAATAAACAATTTAGTTTTAGAAGCAAATCAAAAACGATATGAAGCTTATAAGCTTGAACAAAAAGCAATCAGAATGGTTAATGAAAAAGTTATTTATGCAACTAAATAATTATTATAATTTGCAAGCTGAAACTGAAATGAATTATTAAGTACATTATGGTGCAAAAAAAGTATTAAATAGGCTTAGCCCTCTGTATGTTACATATTTAAGGCTTTTGAGGGCTATTTGCATGACCTTCTATCGAGTTTTTAGGCACAAATTTTATTTCATAGTCAAATAATTCTGCTATGTCCATAAGTTCTGTTACTTTAAAAGATGACCTAGCAAGTTTATTTAACAAGTTTGAATCAGAAGCCGAGCGACCGTATTTCTCGTTTAGCATTCTTGCTAGTCTATATATAGATGTGTGCTGTTCTTGTAAAAAGTCTTTTACAAGCCTTCTAGCCTGCTCTTTTCGCTCATCTGTTGCTATGTATTTGGGTGTTTCTGGATTTGTCATATTTACCTCACCTTATTAGTATAACACTATTTTAATTTATCTCACGTTATCGTAAAGTTTTGTGTCGAACATTAAAAATGACAGTTGACAAAAACAAAGTGTTGATACATCATGATAACGTAAGGCAATTAAACAAGAGAAAGGACATGAACTATGGCAGTACAAGTAATTACAACAAACATCGACTTAGAGGACAATGCAAGAGTTATCAAATCTATTGACTCTAAAATAGCTGAATTAAAAGAGCTTAGAGATGAGAAGGTAGCGGAAGTTAAAGAAATTATGAACAAAGCTAATATTCTTGAACTTCAAGCAGGGGCATTTACTTTTAAACTTACTGAAATCACTAGAAATAATGTTGATACAAAGACATTGAAAACAAAATATGCTGAACTCTACAAAGCACTTTTAAAGGTTTCTAGTTATATGAAGTTCGATATAGTGTAGGGGCAATCCCTACACTATGTTGCAAAAATAAAGTTAATTTTAGTATTAAATTTCCTATCAAAGAGATAAAAATGGGTAAAGTATTTGCATATATAAGAGTTTCAAGCCGTGAACAAAGTGAAAGCAGACAGCTTGACTCGCTTCAAGGATTAAAAGTTGATGAAATAATTATCGAAAAAGCTTCGGGGAAAAACTTTGTCAGCAGGGAAAAATATCAAGCTATGAAAGCACAGCTAAGAGCAGGCGACCTTGTTATTGTAAAAAGTATTGACCGCTTCGGCAGGAACTATGCTCAAATCTGTAAGGAATGGGAATCACTTGTAAATATAGGTGTGGATATTCAGGTTCTAGATATGCCGATACTCAATACTAGAGATAATCAAAATGGCTTAACAGGTCGCTTAATTACCGATATTGTTTTGAAGTTACTAGGTTACGTTGCTGAACGTGAGCGAGATAATATCAAAACTAGGCAGGCAGAAGGTATAGCATCCGCTAAATCAAGAGGAGTTAAGTTTGGCAGACCTACCGCTGAAATTCCAAAAGACTTTTTAAGATGTTATGAACTCTACCAACAAGGTTTGATTAAAGTTAAGGATGTTATGAGCATGTGCAACATTGCCAAAAGTACGTTTTACAAGTATGCAGAGTCCATAAAAGGTTAGGTGTATTTCGTGTACCTATTTTAAGAAAAATACCAACGAAAAATTAAACATTTTGACAATTAAAAAACAGTCCATGAAAAGTACACTTTTTATAGACTATAGAAAAGTTTAAAAATTTTCTTCAATTATTTTCACAGGGTAAGAATTTTCTTTTAATTTATTATACAAAGCATCGGCACTTGTTTTGTCATTAAATGTTTCTATCAGTAATGTAAAATTATTTACTCCTGATTGCCAGATAATAGGTGATAAATTATTGTCATAGCCAACAATAATTTTTCTTGCTAAAGCTGCTTGTTCCTTTGTTGCGTAAGTCCCAACAATCACTTTGTATTTAATATTATCTAATGGTGTTTCAGTTTTAGGGCTAGTTTCTTTATTTAATGAATTGCTTTGCGGTTTTGATTGTGTTGAGGGCTGTTTGTATATTTGCTTTATAGGTGATAAACTTACTTGATATGATGATTTTGACTGTGTATTACCCCAATATGACTCTGTATTACCTTCAAAATAAATCTTAAAGGTCAAGCATTCAGAATCATAACTATCGGGTAATTTGTCATAAGGTCTGCCACTTTCAACAGCCTGTAGTATTACTTGTGAATTAGCATCATAAGAGCCTGTAGGATAATCGGGAAAGGTTACATTACCGCTTTTATCTATCTTTACTTGTAATGAATCATTATCAATTAAAAAACTTTCTTCGTTCGGATGCCAATTTTGTTTTACTTTTGCAATAAATTTATTTTTATATGCTTTTATATCTGACTGTATTTCAGCTTCGGTATAGGTTTTCTGTTTAGGTTTGGTTTGTTGTTCTATATTATCAGCCGGTTTTTCTCCTACAATATCTTCTAAATGACGTTCTTGCTGAGGTTGTTCATAATGAGTAGTATTATTGTTGGAATTAATACTGATTATAGCTACAATCAAGGCAAAACCTACAATTACAGCCATTAATATATAAAAGGCTTTGTTATTAAATTCCTTTTTAGGTTGATTATTGCCATAATATATTTGCTCTTTTAATTTTTTATCTAACATATTTTATCCTATATATCTAATTTCCTGCCATAATTACCGCTTGAAACATATTCGTTTTGTTGTTGATTGACTTGCATGCTCATTCTGATTATGTCATCTAGGTTTAACACTCTGAAATTAGGCTTATTGCTTATAAAATCTGCTCCTGATTGAGTTATGCCAGAGGATGCAACTAAGATTACTTCATTGGCTTGAAAATCCTCTCTACAACCCCATAATGCTCTTATAGGTTCAGGCGGTACTGGATTTCTATAATGCTTACACTGAACTATTGCTCTGTAGCCTTCTTGCTCTAGGATTATGTCAATCCCACCATCACCTGAACCTTTGGTAACTGTTGCTTTATATCCATTTAGGATAAAGATTTTTGCTACTTCCTGTTCAAATTGCCAACCGTCCAGATTCCACCACCATGATTGTTCAGCCCAGTAGCTGGAATTTCTTTTTAATTGATTCTGTGAAAATTGCCCGTACGGACTTCCATTGAATAAATGGCTCCAATACACACAAAAGGCGATAAAACTGATTAAGCAACTCCACCAGAAAACAGAAAACGGTAAAACTTTAATATCACCTAAGTAATAAAGAAAGTAATTAAATCCACCTACAAAGCCAACAGACAAAATACATTCCTTCCATAAGCCGTGTTTATTGACTTCTATTAGAAATTTTGTAGTTCCTAAAATTAAAGCTATGAATACAGTTATTAAATTGTAAAAATCTCTGTAATCGGGTTTCCGTGCCATGTTTTTCCGCCTTATATGCTTATTGTTAGTAATACTGAATTATCTTCCAAGACTTCTTCCTGCTCCAGTCTCATAGAAGAACTTTTAGCAATTTTAGACTTTATGTCGTTACAAATCTTCTGTTGTACTATATTTTCGTATTCTTTTCCAACTTTATTGTAAAAACTCTGGATTTTATTGATATTGCAATCCCCACTAATCTTTAATTCATAATTACCGCCTATACTTTTAACAATTTTTATTTCATTATTAGGTATATTGCAGGTAATTTGTCTGTTGCTTTCTGTATAATTAATTTTTGCTTTTTTAAGTGCCTGTATAATTAAATCTTTATCTACAAATTTTGTTTGATACGTAACTTGTGTTTTTACATCTTCTTTTACATATTGTTTTACAGGTCTTGCAACTGGTTTAGATGGTTTTATATTGGTTTCCTTTATATCTTTTTCAGTCAAAAGCATTTCCTCACCTTTATTTTGAACCATATTATATATTGCAGTTGCGGTTAAAACTGTAGCAATACCCGCTATTCGGAATGCTGCTCCTGCTAACCCGATAACTGCTTCAGCTAAAGCCAATTCTAATTCTACAGACATATATTACACTCCTTTACCAATCTATTTTTCTACCAATCTTATTTTTAGGCTTAGGTGGAAACACTAACCTATCTTGAATATCTATCATTTGATGCGGCATTAAAGCGTAATCTGCCACAAATGTTTCTATGTCGTAATAAATTTTACCGTTATTACGCTCTTTAATGAATCTGTCTGCTTTTTCTTTATCAAATCCATCTATTGTTAATAAATCTTCTTTTGTACATATTTCCAATTTAATTTTCTTTGTTGTAATTTTTTCGATTTTGGTATTCTTTTGCGTTGATTCTGATTTAATCAATAAATCATTACTATGTAAGATTTTATAATTAATATTTTGAAGTAAGTTTTGATATGTTTGTTTATTTAAAACTTTAAGCGAATCTCTGTATATTTGCTTGTCTATAAGGTTTATTGCATTTATTATAGACTGTTTTGCTTTTTCATATTGTTGTTCTTCATATTCTTTTAAAGCTCTGTCATATAGGCTTTCGGCTAATTCATCTTTCAATTTACTACATTCTTGTATTTTTTCATGTGCTTCTATTGCATATTCATTATGAAGTGTTGAAAAACTTTTATTACCGCAAGAACAATAATTCATCTTAAATTTATAAATTTTTCCACATGAATTACATTTAAAAGAGTTCTTTTTTGAAACTTGATTGTAATATTTTATTGCTTTATCATACTCTTTTAAATCTTGATATATCTCCCCTATTTTGAAATTATACTTATCCAACTTGCCTTCAAAGAAAGTTTCGACTTCCATGTAACTCAATGTATCAGAAATTTCTTTAGTTTTAGTAATTGCTGTTTTTAAGTCCTCAATAGCCTTATCTTTGTATGATACTTGATTAAGCCCCTGATAAGCCACAGCTCTATTATAATAAATATCTGGAATTTCTTTGTTATCCTTTACTTTGTTATAAAGCATTATGTAAGTGTAATAGAATACAGAATCGTGAAAATCTTTATTATCTATACTCTTTTTTGCCAATAAACATATATCTTCATAGTTTAAACGGGATATGATATTTTTTACTTTGTTAAAATATTCATTAGCTTTTTCTGTTTCAACCCTGATATTATAAAGTTTTGCTATCGCAAAGTTCAATTCTAAAAATTCTATACTTGACCCATTAGTGTTAATATTCTGTTCAATAAGTTTTTTTAATTGTTCAATATCATCTAAAGAACCGTCTTGTTTGCATTTTTGCAATATACAGTCAAGTTGGCTTTCTTTTTCTGATTTTTCTAAATTTTGTTTATTTTTATCTATTTGAGATTTATTTATTTTATTAACGAAAAACATAACTAATGGTATAGATATAGGAAATACCGCTAGTACAAGTAGAATAGGAGTAAATCCAAATATTGCTAATAAACAACCATTTTTCTCTTTAGCTGTGAATGCGAATATTACAAATGCTAAAGAACAAATATATGCACCCAATATTAAAAATCCAAATAGCACTTCATTATTAACCGTAGCAGAACCACCAGCACAAGCAATAAAAACAGAACATACTATTGAAGTAAACACAAGTTGTAGCACATTGTTTTTACCACTTTTATTATTTTCTTTTTGTTTACTTTTGCTTGATTTGATATACTCATATATATTACTAAACATAATAAGTATACCCATAAATAATAAAGTAAATATTGCTTGAAGTGCTCGCATTAATATTATTTTTACTCCTTAAAAATCAATCGTCCTACCACCTCTGGTGCGTTTAATGGTTTCGGTAGTTTTCTTAGCTTTTTCTTTCTTTTTAGCGGTTTCTTCTGTTTCCTCAGGTATATAGTTATAATTTGCATCATGTGCGGTAGCTGCTACTGCTCTTTCATTTGCCCATTCTCTGATTGCTAAAATCTGTTCTGATTGCGTTGTAGAAAGTGGTACAGTGTTTTCAATCACCTTAAACAAATCTTTTTCCTGTAAAATTCTATTCTCTGCAAATGCTTCAAATAGAGCTGATACTACTACCTGTTCAATCTCAGACCCACCAAAACCTTCGGTAGCTTGTGCTAATCTGTTAAGTAAGTCATCCGTAATAGCAAAATCCTTTGACTTACTGCCGTATAATCTTTTTTCAAGATGCAATTTAAAAATTATTCTGCGTTCATTTATTGTCGGAAGGTCGACAAAAAATATCTCATCAAATCTGCCTTTACGAAGCATTTCAGCGGGTAATCTTGAAATATTATTGGCTGTAGCGATAACGAATACAGGTTTAGTTTTTTCGTTCATCCACGTTAAAAATGTTCCAAATACCCTTGAAGTTGTACCACCATCCATTTCACCGCCTGAACTTCCGCCAAAACCTTTTTCAATTTCGTCTATCCAAAGTATGGAAGGTGCAACGGCTTCAGCGGTTTGAATTGCTTTTCTCATGTTTTCTTCACTACTTCCAACAAGTCCTGAAAAGATTTTTCCAATATCAAGCCTTAATAAGGGTAGTTGCCACATTGCACTCATTGCTTTAGCTGTCATTGACTTTCCACAGCCTGCAACCCCTGTAATTAAAACACCTTTAGGAGCAGGTAAATTGTAATCTTTTTGAGCCGTTCCAAGCCATGAGTTATTACGTTTAGAAAGCCATTTCTTCATATTCTCTAAACCGCCGACATCATCAATATTTACGGTGGTATTGATAAATTCAAGTATTCCAGTCTTTTTAATAACCTGACATTTCTCTTCAAGGATAATATCTAATTCTTTAACTGTTAGTTGACCTTTTGTAACCATCGCCCTTGCGAACGCATTTTCAGCTTCCTGTAAAGTTAAACCTTGTGCAGCCTTACATAATTGTTCCTTATCCGTTTCAGATAACTTAATCTTGATGCCAGAGCCTTCATTTTGTTCAATCATTTCATTTAAAAGACCTTTTAGTTCTTCTAACGTAGGTAAGTCAAAATCAACTACTGTAATATCTTTTTGCAAATCATTAGGTAATACAAGTGTAGGTGCAAGAATAACAACATTCTTTGAATATTTAGCATTTTTTAAAGAACCTGCTATATCTCTGATTTTTCTAATAAATCCGTAATCAGCGTTTCTGCCTTGTATTCCTAAAAGCGGATGAACATCTTTCAATATCATAATTGCAGGTTTATTATAGCTATCAATGTAATTTAAGGCTTCCGTAGGATTTTCAGCATTGTTAATATTTACTTTTTCCTGACCTTCTTCAATATTCTTCTTTAAACCCTCTGTAGCACTCCAGATAAAAACATCACGCTTACTTTTAATAACTTTTGTATTGTTAGCAATTTTAGTTATAAGTTCTATAACTCTTATTTCTTCCCACGTAGGAATGTATACAAAACTGAACCTTGCCTTAAAAAGGTTGGTTAAATACTGTTCTGTTTTCTTTATTCCTTCCAATGCGACAGTTTTTGCCATTATTCTACCTCACTAATTCCGCTAACGCTTTAAAATCACCCATGCCAGTCATGATTATTTTGTTATCAGGGGATATTCTTACTTCTATTTTGTTCTTACATTCTTTTATGACAGATTCATTATATCTATCAGATAAAAAATAGTAATTCTGATTGCTTGAACCAACCCATGCCCGTGAATAGTCTGTCTTATCCTGCTCATACTTGCCGTCAATTAGAATATCCACGTATTTAATCAGTTTTTGAAAGTCTTTGTTATCTTTTAGGTCTTTAAATTCATACCCAGTAAAAACAATAATAGACAGCCCAAAACTTTGAACTGCCTTTGAAATCTCTGTTACAGCTTCAATCTGCTCTAGTGGTTCACCACCAAGAAAAGTAACACCTTCAACCCTGTCTTTATACTGCTTAATCAGGTTAATCAAATCATCAGTATTATAAACTGTACCGCCGTTGAAATCCCACATGTGAAAGTTTGCACAGCCGTTACAATGAATAGAACAGCCCTGAACCCAGATAGCAAAACGAGTTCCAACACCTTCAACATTGGTTATAGGAATATATGAATTAATCCTAATGTCCATTACTTTGGAACTCCTCATTAGAAGTATAAATATGCTGTTCGGTTTCGTTGTACTCGTGCGTAAATTCTGATTTTACAGTCTTTGCTCCTGTAAGATTTTCAACTTCTTTAATGTAATTCAGGCAGGATTTACCTTTAATGCCAACTGTTTCCGATTCAATTCTGCCGTCAGGATATACCCTGATTTTAATTTGCTTTGCCATATTGATGTTCCTTGTTTTTACACCATATTATCTATTTTGATGTATAAAACTGAAAAGCCTTACAAAGTCTAGTTTTAGACTTATAAGGTTTTTATCTTAAACTTTATTTATACACCGTTACTGTAGAAAAATGTTTGTGGTATGATTTTCTTGTGGAACTTATACACTCATATAGATAGACTGTTGCAAACTTTTATGATGTATTAGAGTTCAAAATTATTGTAAGAATAGTCAATTTCTTCTTGTGCAATTCCGATATATCTAAGTGTTATCGCTGGGCTTGAATGGTTTAAAATCTTTTGCAACAATGCAATATCGTTATTTTGTTTATAAAAGAAATAACCGAATGTCTTTCTCATGGTGTGTGTTCCAACGTTGGCGGTGATTCCAAGATGTTTACAAGCATCGTTTATAAATCTGTACACTTGAGAACGGTCAAGTCTGCAATGTTTCTTTCCGACAAACAGAGACTCGTCATCTCCGATTGCATAAGTTTTCTCACGTTCAACAAGATACAGCTTAATAAGTTCTTTTAACTTCTTATTTAATGGAAAACGTTTGTATTTGCCAGTTTTTTGCTCATAAATTTCGACATAACTCTTATTCTCAACCGATTCTATGTTTAAGTTTAGAATATCACTCACACGTAAACCTGTATTAGTTCCAAATGCCCATATAAGTTGATTTCTACGACTATGCCTTGCTAGATATTTTTCTATAGCTTCTACATCTTCTTTGCGTTTTATTGGTTCGACTAAATTCTTCATAATATACAATCCTTTCTGCACTCACGGTGCATTAAAGAATGTAATAAGAGAATTGAAATTTTGAAACATGCCTGTAAAATCGCTTGTTTGTGATATTATTTAGACATGTCAAAGACTTTAGAAAACAATCTAATAAATTTATTCAGCTCTAATCGTTTGAGTTCTTATAAATATGACATTAATGATACGGATTCTATTGCTTTTGAAAGGTATTTGTTTAACATTGAAGTGTCAAAGTCTTTATATCCGTTGTTATCAATACTTGAAATATCTTTGCGAAACAGGATAAATCAAGCCATTGAAACCGTTATTAAACAAGATTGGATATTAAAAGAACTTAATCAACAAAGTATATTATTACCTAATGAACATAAAAAGTTACTTGATGCAAAACAGAAACTTACTAATAAGGGGCATAAAAATATTTCTAAAGACGATTTAATTGCGGAACTATCTTTAGGTTTTTGGATACATTTATGTACAAAAAGATATAAAACTGCCTTATGGCATCAGCAAGGCTTTTTCAGAATTGTATTTGCAGATTATCCTAATTTTTCTGAATTTGATAAACTTAGCAAGGTATTTCCTGTTCTACAGTTAATGCTAAAGTTAAGAAACAGAGTATTTCATCACGAAATAATTATTAATCATCCACACGGAATAAATAACTGCTATAAAGATTTAAGAAGGCTTTTGAGCTATATATCAAAGGATAGTTTACTTTACCTTGATAAAATCTGTGATTTTAATAAAGTTATTACAAAGCAAAAACCCCAGTAACTCAACTTAATGGAAGTCATCTGAGGTTATACATTATTATTATGTACTATATTGCTCTATTTGTCAAGTGTTTAGCCTGTTTTTGTTACTTGTTATTAAGTTATTTATTCGTTAGGTA
>ULQP01053110.1_pt1 | contig 19872 bp, 8 predicted proteins | sample 1954571 | NCBI WGS metagenome assembly ULQP01 (sample SAMEA4835657, study PRJEB28245) | human gut metagenome | biome: gut microbiome; material: fecal sample | place: Denmark | collected 2008 | reverse complement strand
CCTTGCGCTTGGGGGTCAGCGACCCGGTGGCCTACGTTGAAAAGAACTTCGCCGTTGGCTTGCTGGCGCAACGCCGGGGCGTTGTTGAACCCGTCGCTGACAAGGGCGTTGGAAATGAAGATAGGTACCATGAAATTCTCCTTTCGCAGTGAAACTGCTGTGTATTTTGTTCCCGATTTGCCGAAACAAAAAAAGTGCCAACGGACGATACTTCGTCTGCTGACACTTTTGGATCAAGTAACTTTCGCCATATAGGGAACTGTTGATTTAAGTATAGCATGGCGAAAACACGACCGTCAATTCTTGCCTGTTCGAGAGAGTGCTTCTATGCCCAAATAATCGGAAAGAAGCTGTACGCCGTCCTTTTCGTATACAGGCGTTTGCGGGGTTAGGTACAGCCGGAGCCGTTGCTGCGGATGGTAAGGGATATGGGAACGCTTTGACGCGATCTGTACGCACATCCCTTGTACATCAAGCTGCAGATACTTGGCCCGTTTACGGACGGCGGTGCGCTGGATATATGTACAGATGCCATCGACTACGATGTATTGCTGCCGCACCGCCAACCGAAACAGCCAAGCGCCGTGTAACAGGAGAAAGACAAAGAGGATCATAGCGGGAGCAAGCATCACAAATCCAAATCGCAGACATAAAAAAAGGCCGGTGATTGCCAGTAGGCAAACGCCGGCGATGATATGCGCGCATAGTTGGCGTTGAAAAAAAACGGGCAAGGCACGGCATTGCTGATAAAAGCGCATGGGCTGTCACCTCATAACAAACGAATGTATTGGTTGTGGACCAATGTTAAAAGGTCCATCATGGTGCCGGTGAACACCGGGGACTGAAGCATCGCCGTTTCCAGCGGCTCTGTTATGCCCTGGTATAGAGCCATAACAAGCGGTTCTTGGCTGCGGCCGTCCAGATACGGTTTTTCGGGAAGCGCCAGGTCTTGGATGCGAATAAGGTCAGCAGCACTCAAACAACACTGAACACGGGTCAGCCAGCGCAGCAACCGGCGGCAAGATGGTGAAAGCCTGATCTGGATGGGCATATCCGTTGCATAGAGAATGCAGCGGTTGAGGATTTGATAGGCGGCAAATAACGGGTTGGTTTCCTTAGAAGTTTCAACCAATCCTCTTTGTATAAGGGTATCCAAGCCGGGTGATGTGTTGCGGCTTACCTTGCGGCACGCGCAACGCCAAAGCTGCGCGGGTTCCCCGGCCAGCGTATGGATCTCGCCAATGCGGCCCACAGTGATGGTATCGTCGTGTTCGGATAGAAGTATGCCTTTTGATAGATAAAACATAGAACCCTCCCTTTTTGTATGTCACAGTTCAGAGGAACAAAATGCAAGAACGAGCAGCCGCCCATCTTTTCCGTACCGGCTGCGGTCGCAGGTAACCAGCGTAAGCAGCCGGCTGTTTTCAGGCGCCTGTATACCCGTATCATAAAGGGCATTTTGTTGGATTTCACGGACAAACGATGTAAAGGCGGCACGAGAAACAAATTCTTTTGCAAGATAGGAGGATGCCTGGTTTGCCGGAAGATGGCATACAGCAAAGATCGTCCATGTGCCGTACGATTGGTGGGCCGTGTCGAATGTCAGCGTAGGATGTGAGCGCCAGAAGGAAAGTGATTTGTATCGCGTAAGCTGCGAAAACATCAGTTTGCTGGCCCGTCCCATAGTATGCCCATACAGCACCGTATTTTGATTGAGTGGCGTACAATCGTTTTGGAAATCCATAAAAATAGAGCCGCAAGCAGAGGAACGGCCCTGAAAATCGTGCGTGAGAAAGAACGTATTATCAGAGGATTGGACCACCGGATAGCGAAGGACGTCGGGAATCTCCAGCCAACCAATGACAGACTCGTAATGGTCGCTGACTTTCTGTATTTGGTTGGGGGAAGGAGGGGCAGGCGTACTGCCCGGCGCAGAGGGGATAGGCGCGTCTTCGATCATTTGATAAACAGGCGCATAGACATTTGCCATGTTTTTTTGGCGTTGCTGCCATTGACTGTACCGGGCAAGGGAAGCACAGGCGCCAAACGACAAGAGGACAAATAGCAGAAGGCAAGCGTGCTTTTTCATAACAGGACCATCCACAAAATACAGGCGCCAATCACGAGCCCTGTCCCCACGCAGATTAAAACGATATTCTTAACAATGCCGGGGTCAGGCGGTTCGTTTGTGCCGATGGCTTGCTCGTCATCTGTGGGTACGTCGTCGTAGTAACCGTCATAATGTTTCGGCTCAGCCGGTATCGGTTGTGCAGAAACAACGGGTACGGGCTTGCCGCAGGACATACAAAAAGCGGCGTCATTCCATACAGATGCGCCGCAGTAGGGACAGTATTTCATGTTTGTCCTCCTTTGAAAGTGAAAGTAAGGTATGAAAAAGGGTGTGGGCCGGAAAGCTATCGCCGAACCGGCTCAACACACCCGTCTATATGAGGTACGAGTGAAATGTCGCTTTTCACTTCGTTGCCCCATACATCCCAGCCCGGTGTTTTTTGCCGGGCAAAAAGCTCAATACGAGGCAGATCGCCTAAAAGCTGTACAATTTTGCTCCGCACAACGGCGGGCTTTTTACTGTGTTCTTCAATACGAGATATGATCAACTGATGTATGCCCGCGCTTTGCCGTTTTGGATGGCCGCGCGTAGCAAGCAAACAGACTTCGGCATTGGAGCGGGTCCAAAATCCCATGCCATAAAACCAAGTATCGGATTTCCGATTCTGTTTCAGCCATAAGAAAGCCAATGTTTTATAGGAAAATCCCCAAGATTCGATAACTCGCAGCGCTGCTTTCAACTGTGGGAATGTACCCCAAAGGAAAAGGGCACAATCAGCAGCGGCAATCTCGGCAACGGGGAGTGCGCAAATTTCTTCGGTAGTCATGGTAGGATAATGGGACTCTGCCGTACCATGCCCATGCTTCACGTGATAGCGCCATGGGGGGTCAGCGTAGATAATACTGTATTTCTTGTTTTTGGCGAAGGGCCGTATCAGGCGTTGTTCATTGACCACCTCCTTTATTGGAAAGGACAAAGTTGTCCATACACAGCATAGCATGCCTGTTTTTCGATTACATTGGCAGCGTTGTGCCAATTGTTTTTCGTATGAAATGTAGTTTCTACATTATTCGTCAAACTTCGCTATTATTCATATATTTAAATGATTGACAATCAAACAACACTCCTGTATCTTGAAAATGTGAAGTAAATTTGTCGATATAATTCTAAAACGTGTAAAAGTGCCATAATTTTATCTCATTTTGGAGTTTGCGATGAAACAGTACCTACAACGATTCTTTTGGTTTGCATCGTATGATGGGCCGGGTCCCATCGGTTTAGCGATGCAATTTTTAAGTGATGCCGCTCTTTTTTAAGAGCGGTTTTTTTATAACACACAAGGCCGATAAGTAAGGAGAGAGACAAATGAAAAAACGAAAATATTTGCAACGTATTTCCCTGCTATTAGGTTGCCTGTTCATTTTTAACCTGGCCTATCCGGCAACGGCCGATGCAGCCGATGCATTGCGCACTGTTCTAGCTGAGATCAGAGCGGAACAGGACGCTGCGGATAAGATTCCTCTTTCTAAATTTGTACCCGACGATTCGGAGATGCGAAGCAAACATGTGGAACATCTCCAAGAGTTTGATACCGAATATATGACCGTTTATCTAAATGACGATGGAACAAGGACGGTATATTCGCATGCAGCTCCCGTTCGATATAAAGATGAGAATGGAGAATGGGTTGAGATCGATAATACCTTAGAATCCGTACAGACCGCAAAAACAAGACGTGTAGCGAGCATATCGGATGACGCTGCATTTATCAACAAATCAAACATATTTACAAACAGCTTTCCACAGCGTTTAGACGGTTCTCAGGGGATAGAAAGCATATACGAGAACTACAAAATTCAGCTTACACCAGTTTTTAATGATGAAAATGCGGCTTTGCAGCAAGCGAATGATGCCGTCAAAGCGTTGGTACAAAAAACGGATGATGAGATAGAACGCGAAGCGGCAGAATTAAAGGAAAAGTTATCGGATACGTTATCCGAAGATCAGGCGGAGCAACAAGTTGATGTGCAACTCAATCCCAATAAAGCAGTGCAGAAAAATGCATTAAATACCAAAACGGAGATAGAGGGTGTACAATACAATCCGCTTCCAAACATGAAGTTTGAATATTTTACAACTCACACAGGATTTAAGGAAGTGATTCGTATAGAATCCAAGCCTAGCAGCAACCAGCTGATGTTTCGGCTTGTGCTGCAGGGGCTGCGGCCTGTCGTACTAGGGGACAACTCTGTTGAGTTTTATGATTTAGAAAGTGGAGAACGGGTTGCGGTCATGGATCCGATGTTTATGGAAGATTCGTATACAGGGGATGATCGTCCGGAAGGAAAACATTTTAGTACAGAAATTGATACAACGATTGAGCCCATAGAAGGAGAAGCAGGTGTATACATGCTGACGGCGACGTTGGATCAAAGTTTTTTAGATGATCCGGACACAGTATATCCGATTTTAATCGATCCTGCGGCTTCTTGGGAGGCGGGTAAATCACGGATTTTGGATACATATGTGCTTTCTAAATACCCGACGTATAACAAAGTAGGAAGTTACGCTATGCCTGTTGGACAGAATAGCGGAGAAGGAATCATGCGCGGGTATGTGAAGTTCAATATTCCTTATGGCAATGGATTCGATCCATATTTAATCAATTCAGCCACATATAAAATTTATGAGACAAGCGGATATACCAGCGCGGCATATCTGCAAGTATCCCGTGTGACTTCAAATTGGGATCCGAATACATTGAATTGGAATACAAGACCTGCAGACAGTGCGCATGCAGATCCTTTATCCAACGTACTCTTGAATAAAAAAGGATGGTATACGTTGGATATTACGACCTATGTACGCAGATGGGCAGAAAATGCTTATGGGGTAGGCGGGTATCCAAACTACGGTATGCGGTTACGTGAAGTAAACGATACCACTAAGAAGTACTACCGTTGTTTTAACACGGCGAATGCCGCTAATTATACAGCGACGATGACCATTAACTATGAATCGGCTGATACTGTGGCGCCCAATCCTGTGCCGAGTTTGACGGTAACGCCGATCCCGGGAGCGGTTGGTTCCAGTACGGGATCTGTTCGGGTACAATGGGGTGCTTCTAAGGATTTGCCGGCTATGCATAATTCGGGCATTAAACAATATCGTGTTCAAATCCTACGCCAATCAAACTCTACTGAACTGGTTAGCACAAAATACTTTACGGCATCACAAGGAAGGGATCAGACGATTACAGGGGTACCAAATGCAACCTCTTTCTTTGTACGAATTGCTGTGCAGGATAATGCAGGCAACTGGTCAACCAATAAAAACTCTAGTGTCTATACACTCCCTAATCGTACGCCACCAACAGCGCCGACATGGAGTATTTCACCAAACAATGCTTGGACAACGACCGATGCACCGACGCTTACTTGGTCTGGAGCCAATACAGCGACAGGGGCGGCCTCGGCAATTATTCAAATTAAAATCAACAATGGCAATTGGATGGATACGGGTTGGACAGGAGCCGCCGGTACGAAAACGATGAACTACCAGGATTTTCTGGCGGATGGAGACTATACGATTGCATTGCGTGTGAAAGACGCGGAAGGGAATACGACGGAATCGACAACAGTACAACATTTTAAGGTGGACCGTAAGAAGCCAACAGTAGATATTGTTTCACCTCAACCTTCGTACGTGACGGGCTCCGTTGATATTAAAGCAACTATAACAGATGAAAAAGCAAGCGACGCAGTTAACGCTGTTTCGGGAATTAGAGAGTGGGAAGTACGTATATATAAGGGATTGCTAGCGTTTGGAACCCCTATCGCTACGCAAACAGGATCGGGCGCTAAAACAGTGGATGATACGTTGTACACCTGGAATCTTGCAGATGAACAGAATGGGTTACACACAATCGTGGTAAATGCGACTGACAATGCGGGGAATAGTTCGAGTAAACAAGTCGCAGTAACTGTGACGGATAGAGATGTCACACAAGCACAGATTGAGATTGTTTCTCCAAAGCCTGAATACGGAATGAGTTCGCTTCAGTTCACAGACCCGAATCAATTGCAAGTCCCGATTACGTATAATGTTCCCAACGGGGTAGTGTTGACTAAAATTGCGTTGGTAGTGGATGGAGAGATAATAGCGCAAGAGACTCGTAATGAAGAAAATTTAACTGAAAACGGGCAGATTCCGATTTCGCTATCTGTTTTGAATTATCATGAAGCGGTTGAACAAGGCGGAAGTCTTGGACACGAATTTTATCTAGTGGGTGAAGATGCACAGGGCAATTTATATTATAGCGTCTCCACTACGTATGCGATCAAGTATGACTCGTTTGACAAAATTACAGATCAATACATTCTAAACAATGTACAAGTGAACGATGGAACAATTTATTTGGCAGATAATCAAACACAGGGGACGATTCAAGCGACCTTGTTCAGTAATTTGAATAATTACGAGTCTAATGCAGTCACATTTAATGTTGCACAGGAAGTGCCTCTGGGTACGAGTATCGAGTATTTTTATAGAACGCAGAGGGATCCTTCTGATGAAAGCGAATGGCACGCAATTCAACCAGGACAAACATTGCGAGAAGGCATAAAAGAGGGAAGCCGGTTGCAGGTCAAAGCTGTATTAAAGGGAGATGGCAAGCAAACCCCCATCTTGCACGATTGGAACTGGCAGATTACGAACATTACAGCATGGAGCGGTCATCTTTTTGGTGTGCATTTGGTGGATTATGTATGGAACATTGGGACCGAAGCTAATGCAAACTACACAATCAAGGTAACGTGGGATGACGATGTTAATGGGGAAGGAACCAGGTACGATGTTTATCGTAGTGAAACGGGTATGCCAGGATCATTTGAACTTGTTGCTGAGAATCTGACACAGAAATTCTGGTATGACTATAACCTGGAATACGGAAAAACATTTATTTACCAGGTAGATGCACATACACAGGTGGATGGTCATGAATTGTATTCTGGACGATACTTGTTTTCAGCATCGGCACAGGTTGTTCCTAAAAACGAATTGGATAGGAAACTGGGGTTGCAAGATTTTTGGACTTATAGCAGTTTCCGTACCGGTGGGGGAACGGGATATGTCAATGTGGCCAATGGCAATCTGGTATATCAGGTAACAGATAATGTCTATCCAGGTGGTTTGCTGGCCATGGTAATGCGACGGACATACAATAGCCAATCCAACACAAAAAACGCTTTGGCATATGGATGGGATTTTAGTTACAATACTCGCCTGCTTTTGGAATATGCGACAGAACAGGATGCACCAGGCGACTATCCGGTGGTTGGCGTCATCTTGAAAGATGGGGATGGTTCGTTGCATCGCTTTGCAGCGATTAAAGATGGAAATGGAGAGATTACAGGTTATCAGGCTCCGGCAGGTGTATTTATGGAACTGCGGGAACTGAAAGATACAAACGGTGCGACGATTGGTTGGGAGATAAAGCGCAAAGACAACATTGTGTATCATTTTGATAAAGAAATGCTATTGCGCAAGATGAGTGAACCAAATGGGAACTATATTGAATTTAGTTATACAGATAGTGGATATTTGGATGTAGTGCGCAGCAGCGAGGGTGCGGAAGCGCGGTTCATCTATTATACCTATGATGAAAATGCAACGGCACTGGATGAGAAAGAATTTGCTAAAACTGCGAATACGGAGCTGGTTGGTTTACTGGCACAGGTAGAGATGCCGTACGCAGATGCACAGGAGAATCCATTGCAAGGAAATAACAAGGTTGTGCAGAGCTATCGGTATGAGTTTGACTCCGCTGCACAGCACACGAGGCTTATACAAGCTTCCCTACGAATGAATGATGGCTCGCCAGGCAACTTCTATGAGGAAAATTATGTCTACGCCAATGGTCACTGGATGAACAAAATTGTTGATCCGAGAGGTAATGAAACAAGTTGGTCTTATGAAGATACCGGGAACGATAGGGAATATAAGATCAAAACCATTACGTTTGCAGATGATGAAAGCACTACGCTAACGTATGGGGATCAACAAGTTGTTATATCCAGCAGCTTCGGTTTTTCAAATGCTCTGCATTATGACGAACAAGGATTTGTAACGAAAATTGTAGATGAAGATGGCAATCAAACCTATTATACGAAAAATGAACAGCTACAGGTAACGAGCCAGGAGTTTGTTCCATCTGGCAATCAACAGGGAAGCGCGGCTGCACGTAAGATTATGTATTCGTATGATGCGAATGGAAATATCACTGCACAGGTAGCCGCTGATGGAACCATTACACGGATTGGTGGATACAATCAATGGAATAAACCGACTTGGTCAGCGGTAGCATTAACGGAGAACTTGACATTGGAGGGGGCAAAGCCTGATAGAAACGCAAACGGCATAGCATTGACGGAGTACGAGTATGACGCAAACGGAAACTTGACTAAACAAACAGATGCACTAGGGAATACCGTACAAAACACCTATGAAAACGGTTTACTAAAAACAACAAATAATGGGTTTGGTCTGAAAACCGTATATGAATATGATAACAATGGCTGGGTCATTTCAGTAAAACGAGGCCCGGATACAGAGGAGTCCACATCAGACTCTTATCGTGAAATAACATACACGTATGATCGGTATGGAAATGGAGCCTCCCAGACCGACGAGCTTGGTAGAATCACCAGCTATGAATATGATCGATTGAACAGGCTTGTTAAGAAGACGCTGCCAACAATTAACGGCCAAGCGCCAACGGAAAGTTATACATATGATATGAATCACAATATATCAACTGCAGTGGACGTGACTGGAGTGAAGGTGCAGTACGCTTATGATGAACTGGATTATTTGGTTGGACAAACTGTACGAACATCCAACAACGAAGTTTTGCAGGAGACAGGAAAGGAATATGGTACATACGCCATTTCCGAAGGCAAACGCGCTTATGTTGTAACCAACACGGATCCAGTAGGGCGTATCAATAAGACATACTACGATGAAAAAGGTCGCGTGGTGAAACAGACGTCTGTTGACGGAAATGCGGAACGAGTCAATGCAAGATATGAATATGACGTATATGGGAATTTAATTAAGAGCATAGATGGCGATGGTCGTATACAAACCACTGAATACGATGTATTGGGACGCGTAATCAAGAAAACGGTTGCACCTGGTACTACAAATGCTATGCAACAGACATATACATATGACAAAGCAGGAAGAGTAACAGGCACAACGGTTGGAACAGGATCGGATAAGACGGTTTACACATATACATATGATAAGCTGGGACGTCTTCTTACCAGCACGCAGGGTGGACAGACAACCACCTATACCTACGATGCTGTACAAGTAGTTGGAAACGACAAGCAGATTATCAATACGCAAAAGGACGCCAAGGACCATAAAAAAACGACAACATTCAATGTTTTTGGTGAAGTAATCAAGGAGACTGCTGTTGGCGATGAGGACAATACCCAAGACGATATGATCACACTCAGATCTTACCGCGAGGATGGCAGTGTTTCTGCCGTCACGTATAACGATGGAACGACCGACACCTATACCTACGATGATTGGGGACGCATAACGCGCGTCCAGTATGGAAGCGATACAGAACACGATTATACGACGTATACGTACAACCTGTTTGCAATCACCAACATGACAGACCATCGTAGGATTCGCAATCTGGAAGATCCGACCACGGCATTGACAGATTACACTGCTACGACAGAATATTCCTATGATGACCTAAAACGTGTTACCCAAACCGTACAATTCAATTCGGCCAACGGTCTGGAAAGCGGCGTGCCCACTAATTATGGTTATGATGCAAGCGGTTTGTTGACCTCGCTGACCTACCAATCCGGTGAGCAAGGGGCAAAACCTCAAACCTTGTCATACGTTTATAACGGACATGGCCAATTAACGAGCATCAGGAAGAACGATCAAACGGTGCGGACGTATGACTATACAGATGGAGGTACATTGTCCAGCACAACGGATCTGTTGAAATTCGATACAGGGAATACCAATGATACGCTGAAAACCGAATATGTGTATTCACCAGCAGGACAGGTAACAAACATTACGACAAAGGTAAAGGTAAACGGGACGGAAAATACAAAGGAAACCAAGAACTATACCTATAACGACCGCGGATTCATCCAAAACGAAACACTGACCGATACGTTCCAGGATGGAAAAACGGTTACCAAATCATATACATATGACAATGTGGGACGACTGACAGCAGAAAACACGAACACCAAAATTGGTACGGGAAACGGTATAGATAAAAACACCACATATGCCTATGATGCGGTCGGGAACCGTACACAGCGCGTGCAGGGCGAAAACACATATAGTTACACGTACAATGGGCTTAATCAGTTGACAGGGATTAAGAAGAACAACGCAGTTGATGCAACATATGACTATGATGCACGTGGCAGACAAAGCCAGCAGATTCAGAAAACGGCTGGGGAAGATGATACCATCACCACATACCAATACGATGCGGCAGGCAATTTGTCCCAGACAAAAGCGACGCGTGCGGGGAATGTTATCGCACAAACAAAACACCTGTATAACGGCGATGGCCAGCGGATCCGTCAGGAAGCTGGACAGGACGGCATTGTGAACTATGTATACACCGGGCAGGGCATGCTGTACAGCACGGATGAAAACAATATCCTTCGCACCGAGAACATCATTGACTTGAATGGACAGACCATTGCAAGCAAGCGATTTAGCGGTGAATTTGCCAACAAATACTATTTCTTCAATACGGATATTCGTGGCAGCGTGACCAGTATTCTGGGATCGGATGGGAATCCGGAGATAAATTATACCTATGATGCGTATGGGAACACGCAGGCAAATGGGAACGAAAGTTTTATCAATGACCATACGTTTGCCAATTCCATTGCAGACAAAACAACCGGGTTGCAGTATATGAACGCCAGGTTCTACGATGCCAATACCGGACGCTTTTTGAGCCAGGATGCTTGGACAGGCGATCCGGCGGCGCCATGGACACAGCACCTGTATGCGTATGCGGGCAATAACCCCATCAACTTCATTGATCCGACCGGGTATTTCTTTGAAGAGATATTAGGAATAGGAGGAGATACGCTTGGGGATTTTGGTAAAGCAATAGATGAATGGCTTGGCCTTCCTTCTCTGGATGAATTCCTCAGTGGAATTAAACCTAAGCCGACCTCCACGCCTAAGCCGACACCCACTCCAAAGGGTGATGAGAAAAAGATAGTTTCCAATCCTAAAAAGAGGCATAAATATCGGACGGAAGATGAAGCGGCTATTGCTGCGAATGAGTATGCAGCGAAATTGAGCGAGGATGGCTATGAATATGCATATGCAGTTTATCAGCTCGAGCAGGGGGGGAGTTGGTATATAACAGATTTTGTTCGTGGACCCGCACCGGTAGGAAATGCGCCCGGAGAAGCGGATTGGCCAACTGCGTATGATCTTGCTAGAGCAGCAAGAGTGGGAAGCACCGGGGGAGAGGTTTGCATTGGCCATACGCATGTAGTGCGTAAGAATGCCCGAGGAGAAGATTACCACCATGATAAAAATATGAGGACAACAAAGGGAATACCATCGTCAGTCGATTTTATGATTATCAATCATAAGGATGATACGCGCCCAATTAAGTATTCGTATGTTGGGTATGGCAGTGAACTAGCGAGGATAGATGTAGAGGCTGCAAAAAAATATAAGGCCCAAAGAAGTCATATAGGTTTGGAAGATTTATATGATTTCCAAGAAAAAATACGATAGAGGTAGAGCGAATATGAAGCGATACTGGAAAGTAGGAATCGTCTTGTTGTGTCTGGTATGTATGGGGTGTGGAGGAAACGCAAGCCAATCATTGCCCAATCCCACCTTTCTGTATGCCTTTGATGGAGATGGAAAGAGCAAAGAGCATCCCATGTATACCACCATTGAGGAGCTGAATGCGCATCCGGAAAAGTATCGGGATAAATGGGTGTTCTTTCAGGGATATATGGAAAATACGAGCCTGAGAATCATTCAGAATACGCATACACCGACGTTGGTAGATAGAAAAATCAATCCTGATATTCAGTATGCTGTAATATTAGATGTGACAAACATGGAAGCGTTTGAGCAAGAAACGGCAATAAGGGCATATATAAAGGGGTACGGAACGGAAGCAGTAGTGCAGACAAAAGCGTACTTTACTTGGGAATATTTGGAATACTTTCAGAAAGAGATAGCTTGTATTAAAGTCGAGGAGATGCGTTTGACGGAATGGGTGGAGGATGCATCATGAAGAAAAAAATGATATGGATGTTAAGCGCACTGGTATTGTGTGTACTGGTAGGATGCAGTGAAGTGCAGGGAACGGGAAGCAAAGAAGATCCATATCGGCTTACCATCGCGCAATTAAAGGCAAATCCGGAACAATATGACATGCAGTGGGTAGAATTTGATGCTTATTTGTACTGTGAACGAACGGATTGGGCATGTACTGAAGAGATCCATTATCAACTACGGACAGCCACTCTGCTGCAAGAGAATGCAGAAGAGGATACGAAAAATCGGGATAAAATCGCGATGGTGCTCACTGAATATGATGAAGATTACGAAGAGATGAAAGAACTGGTAGAAGAAGCGTTGCGAGAAGGCAAAACAATCAAAGTACGAGCCAAAGGGTTATTTGAATTAAATCCATTTCATTTAGAAGGAGAGGTAGCAGCTCGTTCTCAATTTTTAGGACATCAGATGTTGGAACGGATTGAGTGAAAAAAGAAAGGAGCCTGTACAGGCCCCTTTCTTTATTTATGCCATTATATACAAGGAGGCTCATTTTTTATACGATTTGGGGGACTCACTATAATTTGAGTATTGACAAAGAACAAAAAATTCGTCATAGTAAAATTGTAATAAAAATGGCAAATTACAACAGATTTATGTAGCAACGTCAAATTTTCATCACAATTATGGAGATTCAAATGCAACGAAGTAGACAAAAAATGATAGGGATATCATATTGCGGTTCTAGCGCCGTTGGTTTTGTTTTGTATAAAATCGTTCTTTTTTAAGGGCGGTTTTTTTTGTCCTCAAAAATGGAAAGGCAGGGAGAAAATATGAAAACCCGTACACGCAAAGTCCAGATCATCGCCCTTGTTTTATCTGTCCTTATGTTGCTGAATATTCCGCTCCCTGTTTTAGCGGAGGCAGCGATTGAAAATGCCATCGAGGAAGCGCAAAACCAGCCGGTGCTCATCGTGGACAAGCTGACGGAAACCGAGACATATTGGCAAAACGCCGACGGATCGGTTACATACGAACAACACCTGGAACCCATTCGGTATCAGGACGAAGCGGGAAACTGGCACGAGATCGTCAACGATATTGTGCAGGTGGACAAGAGCGCAGAAAGCACCGATGCTTTCAAAGAGGAACCGTATGATTACCGCTCGGAATCGTCCAAAAATTGGGTGCTGTTTAAGAGCAGTATGTTTGAGGAGAACCCCATCAAGGTGCAAAATGGGGAACGCGTTGTATATATCCGCCCGGTACGAACCCTGCCCCTGCCGACGGCAAAACCGGAAGCAACGTTGGAGCCAACCCCGGAAGCCGCGCCATCGCTGCAGCCGACAGAAACACCGCAGCTCACCCCGGAAAATACCACACCGCAAGAAACACCACAGCCTACGGATGAATTGTTAGAGAATGAAGCAGAGGATACGGTTTCACAAGGTGCTCTACACAATGCACAGCAAACAGCCAATGCCTCCCTGCAGGAAGAGCAGGAGGAAAGCCGGCTTTCGTTTCATTTGAAAGAGGACGAACCAGAGCAGCAAAAAGCAAAACGACGTGCGCAGGACGAGACTGCGTATGACCCCTATGTATACAATCCGGAATTGGAGTACCAAGCGGTAGAGTATTCCAATGTCTTCGGCAACGGGATGGGCCTGTACCTGTGCCCAAACAACAGCGGGCTGAAAGAGGACATTGTGCTGCAAAGCCGCCCATCCGTAGACCGTTTTTCCTTTGAAATTAAAATCGACCAAGGCGTGCTGGAAAAACAGGACAACAACGAGATCCTCTGGAAAGACGCAGAAACGGGCGAAGAATACGGCTATATTCCCACCCCGTATATGATCGATTCCGGGACAAGAGAAGAATACGAAAACATCAGCACGGACATAGAGGTTTTGCTGGAGGCAAAGGAAGAAGAACAAGGCGTCTATCTGTATACCCTGGTCCCCAGCGCTGCGTATCTCGACGACGAGAACACCGTGTACCCGGTACGCATCGATCCCTCCATTCAGCTGCCCAGGGACGGGTATGTCTCGGATACCTATGTAAGCTCGGGCGAACCAAACCGCAATTTCGCTTCCAATCAATACATTCGGGTGGGGCATGATACGGACAATGTGCTCTTTAGAGGGATCATCTACCATACGCTCCCAAACTTAACGGGAAGATACATAGACAGTGCCAATCTAAAGCTATACCAATCCTATGATGGAACGACGCAACCCAGCATCCAAACCTATCGGATGTATGATGACTATAAAAACGTAGATGTAACATGGAACACACAGCCGCGCTCTGTCAGCGGATACACAAGCGTGACGGTGGGCCATATCGGATGGTATACCTGGGACATTACCCGGATGGAACGGGACTGGCAAAAGGGTGCGTATCCGAACTATGGGATTTTCCTTGTCAGCAACCATGAGGCAAAACAGTGGTATAAGCGTTTCTATTCCCTGGAAGGTACGAATAAGCCTGTCTTTACCATCAATTACCGGGATATCAACAGAAACTTTACCGCAACAGGTCGACCGGGCGCCATCAACTCCTCTTCACAATTCATTGACGTAAACTGGACAAATACCCCCGGGGTATCGGTAAAAGTATGCTTGGATGGCAAGGAATACACGCCCTCCGGCTCCACGAGCCATACCTTCTCCGTTTCCTCTTATGTGTCTCATAAAGTAAAGATCAAATATACAACGGATTACGGCGCTACGTGCTACTCCTCTGAAAAAACAGTGGAACCGGTCGCGGACCGCACACCGCCCATTTTCAACACCACCAGTGAGGTATCCATTTCTGATGGAAATCTAAGCGTAAACTTTGCGCCGGCCTTGAAGCCGAACAGCGTAAAAAATGTTGCATTCCCTGCCTGGGCGAGCCAAGGCGGGCAGGATGACCTTGTTTGGCATTCAAGTACAAACAGCGGGAACGGGACTTGGAGCGCAACGATCAATATAGCCGACCATCCAACAACAGATGGCCAAATCTACTTGGACTGTTATGCGACAACAGCAGACGGCGTTACCGACTATTTTGGCGGATTGAACTTTAATATAAATAGCGATGAAACGGAATGGACAGGGATTGTTAGACAGCATCCCGATTGGGGCGGAAAGACAGGCCGCGGCATTGCAGCGACGATCAAAGTCACAAGATCTTCCCCGACGGCTACGACCTTTACTGTAACCGCCACGGGCGTATCCCAAACCGGCATGATCAGTAAACACGAGCTGTTTTGGTCGGAACTCAATTCTGAAGAATTGCACCCGCTGGATACCATTGAGACGACCGGCTGGGGCGAAGGCGTGATTGCCAAGAGCTATGACATCCGGGATAAGGAGCTGCCCGGCGGCACGACGATCAACGTATACGCAAAGGCAACGGACAAGTATGGGAACTATACCATTCCGAATCTTTTGCTGGGCACAGTGGACATCCCCAACTATGTATCCCCGCAAGCGCCGCAGCTATCCGTATATAGCGGCGACCAATACTACACGATGGGCCAGGAACCGTTGTTCCCCATCGGGGATACGGCTGTCATTCGCTGGAACATCGAAAAGGGATTGGGCAGCGATTTTGACATTGGGTTTGTCCAATACAGCTTTGATAAAGAGACCTGGATCACGGTATCTTCTGATAACTGGCTGGACAAAGGGGAAGGAAAAACCGCAGCGGTCAACGGCACGGTGATTTCCACAGCAGATTTGCCGGAAGGCATCAGCGAAGTATATGTGCGCGGCGTGGACAACAATCCGGTGCCGGAGCAGGCGCTGGCCGGGGAGATTTCTTCCATCAAGATATTGAAGGATACCAAAGCGCCTGTGCTGCATGTTACCTATCCAACTGCCATTGAAGAGGTAGAAGGAATTCCAAAATGGGAGATCTCCGATGTTGTTTCCATTACCAACATCGAAGAAGCGCGGCTACAAAGTGTGAAGGTGGAAATCGGCCATAAATTAAGCTGGCTGCCGACTGAAAATCTGTATTTTTACCAGACGGTATATGAATGGACGGAAGGCGTCCATGCACCGATTGCTTATCCATTAGGAATCGACCTTACCTCGGTAGCGCCGGACGGGCAATATCAAATCAAAATTACCGTAACAGATAAATCGGGCAACGTGGTGACGGAGGAACGGAAATTCCTGTTGAACGCTACGATGTCCTATTCTAAACCGGACTTCTACTTACATGCAGACCAGTATGAAGCCTACGAACAGCTCATCCACATTCAAGAAGTGCCGCTTGTATTGGATATAAGTAGCTGCAACTATGCGCCAGACCTTGGGCACACCATGTATGTTCGGGTGGATGGGCAGGAGATCGATTATACCTATGATGCGGAAACGAAAAGGGTCACAATCAACCCTCTGAGCGAGCAAAACCAGCATATTTTCAAACCCGGCGAGTGGCTTCCCATCATCATTGCCATCGAACAGCCGTCTGGCGATGCGCTATTTTATTCGTGTGCAACCTTCTCAAGTGGTGAGGATGCAGCGGACACGGAATACATTTCCGATATGGAAAATTTCGAGATACGAGAAGGAAAGCTGACATTAACGGCAAATAGCGGTTCTTTTGTCTTTACCAGCCCGCAAATGGGCCCTGCCCCGATTGGAAATATCAAGTTTGATTATTCGGTATTGAATAATACCGAATTGCCAGATAAAACAAAGATCGAGTTCGTTATCGAACTGCTAGATCAAGAGGGCAATGTTACGGGCGTTATGTTCCAGGAATTCCGGTCAGGCGATATGGTAAACACTACAGGCTGGAATTATGCAGATGGAACAAATGCCTATCAGTATAGGATGACGGTTACAATCACCCAGCCGGAAGGACAAACAGATACAGCAACCATTGATAGCTTGGGCTTTACAACTACGTACCTTGCAGCGCCAACATATGTAAACACCGAACTCATCGCCCCTGCCAGCGGCCTATCCGCCATGCCGCTAGTCAACTACACGACATGGCTGCGGTGGACGGGATCGCCCACCGAAGGCGCGGTGTACGATATTTACCGCAGCGAGTCGGATACATTGGATATGGAAACGATACAGCCCATCGCGTCCAATCTGGCCACGACGTATTACTACGACCATGACCTGGTGCCGGGCAAAACATTCAACTATTGGGTGGTTGCCAAAAAAGAATACCAGGTAGAGGGTGAAACAGTAACGATGTTTGCCCAAAGCCAGCCCTCCCCCAAACAGACGGCGACGATGGTGGATGAAAATGAATTGGACAAGCAGCTGGGCCTTCAGGATTACTGGAGCTATGCCACCGTGCCGGTAGGAGACGCCAACGGATATATCAATGTATCCAGCGGGAATTTGGTGTACCAGCAGGTAGATTTGGAAATGGTGGCCCCGTTGTTGGCAAGCACAATGCGCCGCACCTACAACAGCCAGGCAAAATCATATACCGCCTTGGGCAAGGGCTGGGATTTTGGCCTGAATACCAACCTATTGCGCGAATACGACAAAACAACGGGCGAAGAGGTGGGCTTACTCCTCAAAGACGGGGACGGAACGGTGCACCGCTTTGCAAAGCAGGCGGATGGCAGCTACAAATCACCGGCCGGTGTGTTCATCACGCTCTCTCAGCGCGAAGATGGCAAATATATGGCGCATCGTTCGGATGATATCGACTATCTGTTCAACGAATCCATGATGATTGAGGCGTTCAGCGAACCGAACGGGAACAAGCTGCTGTTTACCTACGACGAGCGCGGGCGTTTGGTAAAAGTCATGCACAATGTGTATGAAGCAGAAACCGAACAGCAGTACCTGGCGTTTGAATACGGCGAACAGCCGCATAACCAGGATCGGATCGTCAAGGTCATCGCGCATTACAGCGGCACAGGCGAAACCGCGGTAGAGGATGTATACCATTACACCTACGGCAGCGACGAAAACGACCCGGCTACCTATGGAATGCTGATAAACGTAAAGACGGCAGGCGAACAGACCTATACCTACGTGGAAACCAACGCGGAAGGCGCAGATACCGTTTCCAGCACCACGTCTACCAAGACCATCGAGGAAAGCTACGCTTACCAGGACGGAGAAGCCAGCATCTTTGCCATCAATATGCCGGCCAATACCTCCGAAACGGGCGTGCGCACCCATCGGTTTGATTTGGATGCCGATGATCGCGTGGTAAAGAGCACGGATGCCATCGGAGATTACAGTGAGGTGGTATATTCTGCGCCAGCGCCTGAACAGACAGTTGCAGTTACGACATTTAACAATTATATGAATGGGCAAAGCATTGGCACCACGTCTTTCCATACAGACCAGGCGCTGTACGGGGTGGTTTTGAAAACGGAGGCCAATGGAAAGGTTTCGCTGTTTAGAAATTATGATACGAATACACTGAAACCAGGGGAGTATGTATCATATAAAGATGCGGCGCATACGCAGGAATTGGTGACGTCGTTTGCATATAACCTCAATGGGACTGCAAAGACGGTTACGGAACCGGATGGTAAACGGACAGAGTACACGTATATCAGCAAGCCAGACGGCACAACAACAGACTGGATGGCCTCCAAAAAAGAATATGATAAGAACAACAACCTATTAAACCGAATTGAGTACACCTACGATGACAAAGGGAATCTGCTGACAGAAAAAATGGCGATTCGGGAACCCGATGCGTTTAATAACGTGCGGAGCATACAGTACGACTACAACGACAGGGGCCTGAGAACGAAAAAGACGGATTGGAACGGCAAGACAATAGTCTATGCTTATGACCGTTATGGCCGGCTGGAGACGATGACGGAATCGGGTTCAGGCATTACGATGGCGACATCATACACCTATGATACGAGGAATAACCCAGCTACCGAATCCATTGCGCGTGGAAGCAAAGCACTGACAACGCAATATGTTTATGATGGGTTCGGCCGATTGCTTTCAACCACAAAACCGGACGGACAGAAGGAGGTAAACAACTATAACAAAGGAGGGCGTATTGTCTCTCAGGTCAATGTAGGAGCGCCGGCCTCAGACGGCGGAACAACCCAGGCCAAGGTACAGACATATACCTATAACAACGTAGATGATCTGCTTACTGCTACCGATGCACTGGGCAACACCATCCAAACGGAAATAACGGTGGAAGACGACGCAATCAAGACAGTTACAAAAACGTCTGATAATTGTGATGTTGTGCGGGAAAAGGTAGAAAAGAAGGCGATAGACGGCTCCTATTCTTTGGAATTGACAGGTACACAAGGCCAAAAGAGTTATATGGATTACCAAGGCAATACAACCAAGGTTGTGCAGCTGTATAAAGAAGGAGAAACCTTGCAGGAAACGCGGCCGATGCTTGCTGAGTTTGACGATAACGGCAGCGTAACGCGTTCCTATGATGCGGCCAATACCGTTGAGGTGCGCAATGACTATGATGCGAGCGGAAACGCTATCCGGGTATGGACCTAT
>ULQP01032859.1_pt1 | contig 20730 bp, 18 predicted proteins | sample 1954571 | NCBI WGS metagenome assembly ULQP01 (sample SAMEA4835657, study PRJEB28245) | human gut metagenome | biome: gut microbiome; material: fecal sample | place: Denmark | collected 2008 | reverse complement strand
GCGGGCAGGCGGCTCTGCTGGCCCAGCTGGGAGCCGACCCCTTTGGCCGCAAGCTGGCGGCCCGGCTTGCCCGGGATGGTGTGGATTGCTCCCTGCTCTGCTTCACGGATGCCTTCCCCACGCCGGTGGTGTTCACCGGAGCAGACACCGCTCTGCCCTACCGTGCCCACACCGCCGGGCTGGCCCTTGGGCCGGAACAGCTGGAGGCCGCCCCGTTCCGGGGAGCCTCTGCCTTCTGCTTTTCCTCCGCCGGGCTGGTGGACAGCCCCCTGCGGCTGGCCCACCTCGAGGCCCTTGCCACCGCCCGGGATGCCGGGGCGCTCTGCTGCTATCTTCCCCGGCTGGCGCAGGCCGTGCCCTACTGGCCGCAGCGGGAGGCCCTGTGCCAGACCGCCCTGCAGTTTCTTGACCGGGCAGACGTTCTCTTTTTAGAGGAGAGCGACCTGCTCCTCCTCTTCGGCTCCCGGGAGCTGCGCACAGCCCTGTTTGCTCTGTTCACCGGCCATGTGCAGCTGATCTTTTTCTGCAAAAAGGACAGGATTCTTGCCTTTACACGCAGTGTTATGGCTTCTGCCGCAAAAAAAGACCAGAGCCCCGCTCTGGTCTTGTATCGGATGGAAAAGATGGGGATTCATGTAATCGATTTGCCACAGTTAAGGGAGCATGTATTAGAACAGTTACTGAGTAACGATGCAAACACAACGGAATGCCAAGGGCTCCCCTACTAGGGCAACGACGATGACCGCCGCCAGTGGCGGAAACAGGGAGGAGTTGTTGGGGCAGCGGCCAGCAGGACGCGAGTGCAAAACTTTGCACGAAGCGGACGCTGGGAGCCGCAACCCGGACGCTGGCGAGCGAAGCGAGACTGAGAGGTTTAATCTGTAGACAAACAAAAACAGCCAGCGCCGTGGAAAGGAGGAGAAAGCGGCGCTGGCTGTGTATGAGAACTCCCAAACATTTGCGGCTGTCAGGAGATGGTTGGTAGTCTGTCCGCTGCCTTGGCTATTGCCTCGCATCAGCAGGGGACAGTGTTTTTTAAAGGGGCCGCGCCGCCCGGTTCCTGCCGGAGATGCGCGGTTTTCATTGCCTGCATGGCATCTTGGGAGGATGTTTTTCTGTTCCTCCCTGACTGCACCCTTATTGTACAGGATAAAAATGGAGTTTCTTTGTGAGGAATTTGAACAAATTGAAAATAAACGGAGCCGCTGCACATCATTTTGTACAGCGGCTCCGTTTTTTACGCTTTTTCTTTAATTTTCGGCCAGATTACCGGTGTAGAGCTGGTAATACTTGCCCTTCTTGGCGATCAGCTCGTCGTGGCTGCCGCGCTCGATGATGCGGCCCTGCTCCAGAACCACGATGCAGTCTGCATTGCGGACGGTAGACAGACGGTGGGCAATGACAAAGCTGGTGCGGCCATACATCAGGCCGTCCATGCCCCGCTGGACCAGCGCCTCGGTGCGGGTATCAATGGAGGAGGTCGCCTCGTCCAGGATCAGCACCGGGGGATCGGCAACCGCGGCGCGGGCAATGGCCAGCAGCTGGCGCTGCCCCTGCGACAGGTTTGCGCCGTCGTTGGTCAGCATGGTGTTGTAGCCATCGGGCAGACGCTTGACAAAGCCATCGGCATTGGCCAGCTTTGCGGCGGCAATGCACTCCTCATCGGTGGCATCCAGGCGGCCATAGCGGATGTTCTCCATGACCGTGCCGGTGAACAGGTGGGTATCCTGCAGAACGATGCCCAGAGAGCGGCGCAGGTCGTCCTTTTTGATCTTGCGGATGTTGATGCCATCATACCGGATCTTGCCGTCTGCGATATCGTAGAAGCGGTTGATCAGGTTGGTGATGGTGGTCTTGCCGGCACCGGTGGAGCCGACAAAGGCGATCTTCTGGCCCGGGCGGCCATAGAGGTTGATCCCGTGCAGAACGGTCTTTTCAGGCACATAGCCAAAATCGACATCGGTAAAGGTGATGTCACCCGCCAGCTTGTGGTAGGTGGTGGTGCCGTCGTGGTGGGGATGCTTCCAGGCCCAGATGCCGGTGCGCTCGGTGGTCTCCATCAGCTCGTCATCCTTGCCATACTTGACGTTGACCAGGGTGACATAGCCTTCGTCGGTCTCGCTGGTCTCGTCCATCATCTTGAAGATACGCTCTGCACCGGCCAGTGCCATGATCACGCTGTTGGCCTGCATGGACACCTGGCTGATGGGCATATTGAAGCCCTTGTTCAGGCTCAGGAAGGCCATCACGGTACCCAGGGTCATGCCGCCCACATTGCCAACGGCCATGGCTGCGCCTGCCAGAGCACAGACTGCATAGCTGATATTGCCCAGCTGTGCGGTAACGGGCATGATGATGTTGGCGTAGTTGTTGGCCTGCTTGGCGCTTTCCTTCAGCTTATCGTTCAGCTGCCGGAAGCCATCCAGAGCCTTCTGCTCGTGGGTGAACACCTTGACGACCTTCTGGCCCTCCATCATCTCTTCGATGTAGCCGTTCACCTTGCCCAGATCCTTCTGCTGGGCCACAAAGTACTTACCGCTCATGGAAGTGATCTTCTTGGAGCAGAACAGCATCAGGGTCACCATCAGCATGGTGACAACGGTGAGCTGCCAGCTCATCAGGCACATGCTGGTGAACACGGACACGATGGTGATGGCGCTGGACACCAGCTGGGGGATGCTCTGGCTGATCATCTGGCGCAGGGTGTCCACATCGTTGGTATACACCGACATGATGTCGCCGTGGGGGTGGGAGTCAAAATACCGGATGGGCAGGCTTTCCATGTGGGTGAAAAGCTGGACGCGCAGGTTGCGCAGGGTGCCCTGGGTCACATTGACCATGATACGGGCGTTGAGCCATGCGGCCAGCACGCCGATGGCGTAGATGCAGCCAATGCGCACCAGTGCGCCTGCCAGCGGGCCGAAGTCCGGCGTGGCCTGCTTGGTCATGGGGACGATGTAATCATCGATCAGGGTCTTGAGGAAGAGGCTTGCCTGCACATTTGCCAGCGCGCTGACGATGATGCAGACCAGCACAAGGATGCAGTGGGGCAGATAGTGCTTGAACACCTCATCCATGATCCGCTTGAGCAGCTTGCCCGGATTCTCAACCTTCGGCTTGGGGCCGCCCATCCTACGGGGGCCGGGGCCCTTTACTTCTTTCACCTGTGCCATTACTGCTCACCTCCCTGCTTGTCAAAATCGCCGCCGCCCTGGGTCTGGCTGTTGTAAACTTCCTGATAGATCTTGTTTGTCTTGAGCAGCTCCTCGTGGGTGCCCAGGCCGTTGATCTGGCCGTTGTCCAGCACCAGGATGCGGTCTGCATCCTGCACGGAGGAGATGCGCTGTGCAATGATGATCTTGGTGGTGCCGGGGATCTCCTCCCGGAAGGCCTTGCGGATCTTGGCATCGGTGGCAGTATCCACGGCGCTGGTGCTGTCGTCCAGGATCAGCACCTTGGGCTTGCGCAGCAGCGCGCGGGCAATGGTCAGGCGCTGCTTCTGGCCGCCGGACACGTTGGAGCCGCCCTGCTCGATCCAGGTATTGTACTTGTCGGGGAAGCGCTCGATGAACTCATCGGCGCAGGCCAGCTTGGCCACCCGGATGCACTCTTCCTCGCTGGCGTTCTCATCGCCCCAGCGCAGGTTGTCGAGGATGGTGCCGCTGAACAGAACGTTCTTCTGCAGCACCATGGAGACCTCCCGGCGGAGGACATCCAGGCTGTAATCCTTAACGTCCACGCCGCCCACCTTGACAGAGCCGGTCTCGGCATCATACAGGCGGGGGATCAGCTGCACCAGGCTGGATTTTGCACTGCCGGTGCCGCCGATGATGCCCAGCGTCTCGCCCGGCCGGATGCTGAAGGTGACATCGTTCAGGACAGGCTGGCCGGAGCCGTGCTTATACTTGAAGGTAACGTGGTCAAACTCGATGCTGCCGTCCGCCACCTGCTGCACCGGCTGCTTTGCCGGGGACAGGTCGGTGGTCTCGTCCAGCACTTCCACGATACGGCGGGCAGAAGCGGCGGACATGGCGATCATCACAAAGGCCATGCTCAGCATCATCAGGGCCATCAGGATGTTCATAATGTAACCGAACAGGGCGTTCAGCTGGCCGGTGGTGATCGCACCGTTCAGGACGTAATGTGCGCCGAACCAGCTCAGGGCGATGTTGCAGCCGTACACAGAGACCAGCATGGCGGGATTGTTAAAGCTCAGGCGGCTCTCGGCGTGGACGAACTGCTTGTACAGGCTCTCGCAGGCCTTGGTGTACTTCTCGTTCTCAAAGTGCTCCCGGACAAAGCTCTTGACCACGCGGATGGCCGAGACATTCTCCTGCACGGAGGCGTTCAGGTTATCGTAGTTCTTGAACACCTTATCAAAGATGCCGAAGGTGGGGACCATAATGCCTGCCAGCACTGCCACCAGGAACACGATCGCCACCAGGAACACCATGGTCAGCGAGCGGCTGATCATGGAGGCCATGATCAGCGCGAAAACCAGATGGACGGGGGCACGCACGCACATGCGCTCGATCATCTGGAACGCGTTCTGCAAGTTGGTCACGTCGGTGGTCATACGGGTGACCAGACCGGCCGTGGAGTACTTGTCGATGTTGGAGAACGAGAAATGCTGGATGTTCTCATACATCGCATCGCGCAGGTTGCCTGCAAAGCCGGTGGATGCCGTGGCAGCAAACCTGCCGGCCAGCACGCCCAGCAGCAGGGCAATGGCCGCCACCAGGAAGGTGAGCAGGCCGTACTTGATAACGGCGTTCATATCGCCCTTTTCAATGCCCTGGTCAATGATCACGGCCATGATGGTGGGCAGCAGCACATCCATGATGGCTTCCAGAGCAGAGAAGATCGGTGTCAGGATCGCGGCGCGCTTGTACTCGCCCAGATGTGACACAAGTTTTTTGATCATCTGTTGTAATCCTCCTGAAGTTTATTTGCAGGGGTCATTCCAGCCCCTTGCGCAGCTTGTTCAATAACCGCAGAAGCTCTGCGTTTTCCTCTTCCGTCAGCAATCCGGCCACAAACTCATCGGTCTGGTGCAGGGAGAGCATCGTCTTTTCGTGGACGCGCACCCCCTCTTCCGTCAGGATCAGCCGTTTGAGCCGGGCATCCTGCGGCACGCTCTGGCGCTGGATGTAGCCCTTGCGCTCCATCAGCTGCAGGATGTTCGTCACAGTCGAGCGTGTGATGGAGAACTCCCGCTCGATATCGCGCTGGTACACGGGGTCGTTCTTGTGCCAGTAGAGGTAGCTCATGATCCAGTCGTGCATGGGGGTCACGTTGTCCACATTGTTCTCCCGGTGGAACTGGTTGATCTTGCGGAAGATCAGGTTGTTCACCCGGCGCACCTGTGCCGGTATGACCTGCGGCGGCTCCCATGGGGGGTTGCAGCAGGGTTGTTTGTTGCTTTCATCGTGCATAATGGTTTCCCTTTTGAATTGTTTGTAACAGGATTGTTTTCCTTGGAACTGTTTGATGCCGTACAATATCATAACGTACGATTTGATCATTGTCAATAGGAGACGCAAAATAAAATACAGAAGCGCCCCACCGAACGGCGGGGCGCTTCCACTGGGCGCTGATTTTGCTTCTGCTGGCGCAACAGCCCTTGCTTTCTGACCAGAATATGCTTTAATAAAAGCAACTACGGGCACTGCGCCCCCGAATACTGCAAGGAGAATCCTATGGAACAACGGAACACCCGCCTGCGGAACGCGGGCTTCGTCACCTTCTTTTTCAGCGGCATCTGCACCATTTCCAGCGGTGTGGTGGTCAGCCTGCTGCAGGAAGAATACGGCTTTGCCTACGGCATGACCGGCACCCTGCTCAGCCTGCTGAGCATCGGCAACCTGCTGGCGGGCCTGCTGGCCGGTGCGCTGGTGGGAAAAATGGGCATGAAGCCAAGCGTCCTGCTTCTGACCATCGGCTATGCGGTGGGCTACGGCCTGATGGGCCTGACCGGCCTGCCCATTCTGCTGGCGCTGGCCTTCTTCATTGTAGGCATTGCCAAGGGCAGTGTCCTGAACACCTGCACCATTCTTGTCAGCGGCAACTCTGCAGACCGCACCCGGGGCATGAACACCATGCACGCCTGCTACGCCTGCGGTGCCCTGCTCTGCCCCTTTCTGATCTCTGCCGCTGCCAGGGTCAGCACCACGCTGGCCGTGCTGGCACTGGCGGCGCTGGGTCTGGTGCTCTGGCTGGTGTACCTGTTCACCCCCATGGCAGGCCGTGCCAAAGCCAAAGAAGCTGTCATCGATTGGAGCTTTTTGCGCTCCTCCCGCTTCTGGCTGCTCACCGGCCTGCTGTTCTGCCAGAACGCCGCCGAGCAGAGCGTTGTGGGCTGGATGGTCACCTACTTCAAGGACAGCGGCATCATTGCAGGCACGCTGGCGGCCTATACCGTCACCGTGATGTGGGGTGCCACCCTGATCGGCCGCCTGCTCATCGCCTTTGTGTTCCCACTCAAACAGCCCCGCAAGGCCATGGTGTTTATGGCGGTTTTCTGCACTGCCTTCTACTTTGCCATGATGCAGACCCACAGCCAGCTGCCTGCCATCCTGCTGCTGTTCGCCTTTGCCTTCTCCATGGCCGGTATGAACCCCACCGCCGTGGCCAGCGCCGGTAAAATGACCACCGTGACCAGCATGGGCATCATGCTGCCGGTGGCATCCAGCGGCGCGATCCTGATGCCCTGGGTCATCGGCAAGGTGGCTGAAAGCGCCGGTCTTGCTGTTGGTATGGCAACCAACATCGTGCCCTGTGTGGGGCTGATCATCTTTGCAATTCTGGTGTCCAGAATGCGGGAGGAATAAACCTCTCCGTCATTGCATCGCAATGCCACCTCTCCTGGCAGGAGAGGCAAGCAGCAGGCGACTGAGCGGTTCATCCCCTCGCCTTTGCGCTGAACTCACACCCACAGTAATCCTGACGGTAAAGCCCGTACTCCTCCGAAAGCTGGAGGGAGCGCAGGTAGCCGTTCTGCTTTTTGAAATCCGAGGGCAGGTGCCTGATGCCGAATTCGGCTTCAAGCTCCTGCCCGATTTGATTGATGCGGGCAGCATCCTTGTGGGGGCTGATGGAAAGCGTGGTGGTGAACCAATCAAAGCCGTGCTCCTTTGCGTACTGGGCAGCCCGGCGCATCCGCAAACGGTAGCAGACGGTGCACCGCCCGCCCCGCTCCGGCTCGTTTTCCAGCCCCTGCACAGCCGTATAGAACTCCTGCGGGTCGTAGTGGTCCTCGATGACCGTGACCCCCAGCGGGTGCGCCTGCGCCACGAACTTTTTCAGCTCCTCGCCCCGGCGGTAGTATTCTTCGGCAGGCCAGGTGTTGGGGTTATAGTAAAGCACCGTGATCTCAAAATACCGGCACAGCTTTTCCAGCACGGCGCTGGAACAGGGCCCGCAGCAGGCATGGAGCAGCAGCTTTGGCCGCTGCGGCCCCAGCGTTTTCAACACTTCGTCCATCTGCTGTGCAAAATTCAACTGTTTTGACATCGGTTTCATCCTTTGTTATACTTGCTTTGATTCAAATAGCTCCCTCCTGCTGCCTTGCAAAAAGAGCCGCAGCTGCCGGAAGGGGCATCCCGGTCATATTATATCACATTTTATCTAATAGGAGAACTGCGATGACAAACGAGAAGATCGCCCGTATCAACGAGCTGGCAAAAAAGAGCAAGACCACCGGCCTGACCGATGCCGAAAAGGCAGAGCAGCAGGCCCTGCGGCAGGAGTATGTTGCGGACGTAAAGGCCAGCCTGCGCGCCCAGCTGAACAACACCTCGATCAAAGAGCCGGATGGCACTGTGCACAAGCTGGGGAAGAAGAACTAAAGCAGCATCACGAAGAGGAGCGCCTGGCGGATCATTGAGAGAAAAGTATTTCTTCCCTCTTTTTTTGTTCCGCGTTTCGTGCTATACTATAGTTGTATTGTTGCGGACATTTCCGCGGGCGGTACAGATTCCCAAGGTGGCGTATCCCGGGCAAGGTGCACGGAAAAGGCTGTCTTTTGAAAAAATGATAAAGAGGTCATTTATTATGCTTACTGCAATTACGGGTATCAACTGGGGCGATGAGGGCAAGGGCCGCATGGTCGATCTGATCAGCCAGGATTATGACATCGTTGCACGGTATCAGGGCGGCAACAACGCAGGCCACACCGTGAAGAACGAGCGCGGCAAGTTCGTGCTGAACCTGCTGCCCTCCGGCATCCTGCGCCCCAACGTTGTCTGTGTGATGGGCAACGGTATGGTCATCGACCCGCACCATCTGGACGGCGAGATCAACAATCTGCGGGAGCAGGGCATTTCCATCACCCCCGATAACCTGAAGATCTCCGACCGGGCCACCATCACCATGCCCTACCATGTCGATCAGGACGGCCTGGAAGAGGCCCGCCTGGCCAAGACCGGCGCACAGTTCGGCTCCACCAAGCGCGGCATCGCCTACACTTACGGTGACAAGTACATGAAGAAGACCCTGCGCATGGGCGACCTGCTCCACCTGGACGACAGCGTGAAGAAGCGCCTGGTGACCATGGTGGATTCCAAGAACCTGGTGATGGAGGGCAGCTACCACTCCGCCCCCATCAGCGTGGACGAGATGTGGGCATGGCTGGAGAAGTATGCCGCCATCTTCAAGGATTACATCTGCGACGTGGGTCAGTATCTGGCTGACGCTGATGCCGCCGGCAAGAAGGTGCTGTTCGAGGCCCAGCTGGGCGCTCTGCGCGACATCGACTTCGGCATCTACCCCTACACCACCTCCTCCAACGTCATCGGCGCTTACGCCCCCATCGGCGCAGGCATCCCGGGCCATAAGCTGACCAACAGCATTGGCGTGATGAAGGCTTACTCCTCCTGCGTGGGCGACGGCCCCTTTGTCACTGAGCTGGCCATGACCGAGGAAGAGAAGCACGCCCTGCGTGAGGCTGGCCACGAGTACGGTGCAGCCACCGGCCGTCCCCGCCGCGTTGGCCCCATCGACCTGGTGGCAAGCCACTACGGCGTGTTCTGCCAGGGCTGCGATGAGGTTGCCCTGACCCTGCTGGACGTGCTGGACTACATGGAGAAGATCCCCATGGTCACCGGCTACAAGCTGACCGATGGCACCATCACCAAGCGCTTCCCCATGGGCGAGGCTCTGGACACTGCACAGCCCGTGGTGGAGTATCTGCCCGGCTGGCACTGCGATATCACTGCCGCCCGCAAGTGGGAGGATCTGCCCCAGGAAGCCCGCGATTACGTTGAGTATCTGGAAAAGGCTATTGGCTGCAAGATCACCTACATCTCCGTGGGTGCCGAGCGTGAGGCCTACATCCACCACAACGTCTGATCCGCGCCACAGAACCCGCCGCATTGAAAAGGAAACGTGACTATGTTTGATATCATCACGGACAGCGCCTGTGACCTGACCCCTGAGACGGCCGCAACGCTGAATATTGAGATCATCCCCTTCTATGTCTCGCTGGACGGTGAGCACTACCGCAAGGAAGGCAAGGAGATCGCCGTGCGCGATTTCTACCAGTTCATGGTAGATAACCCCGCGGCCTACCCCAAGACCAGCCTGCCTTCTCTGGAGGATTTTGAGACCGCCTTCCGGGCCCATGCCGAGGCGGGCCGCCCGGTGCTCTGCATCTGCTTTACCAGCAAGATGAGCGGCTGCGTGGGCAGTGCCCGCAACGCCCGGGAGCTGGTGCTGGAGGATTTCCCCGATGCTAAGATCGAGGTCATTGACAGCACCGCCGCCACCGTGACCGAATCCATCGTGGTGGAAAACGCGGTGGCCATGCGGGATGCAGGCTGTACGCTGGACGAGGCCGTGACCTGGCTGGAAGCGGAAAAGATCACCAACCAGATTTTCTTCACGGTGGGTAATCTGGACTACCTCATCAAGGGTGGGCGCATCGGCAAAGTCACGGGCCGTGCCGCCAACATTCTGGGCATCAAACCCATGATCCTGTTCAAGGAGGGCGAGATCTTCTCCGCTGGTGTGGCCCGCGGCCGCCAGAAGAGCTTTGAGAAGGCCCTCGACCTGCTGATGACCTATCTGGCCGAACACAACGGCACGCCCGACGACTACTGCATCACGGTGGGTTACGGCTACGATGCCGACGAGGGCAAGCGGCTCTGGATGCAGACCCGCGCCGCCCTGCGCGCCAAGTACCCCACCTGCGAGTGCAATGTGGTCCTGCTGCAGATCGGCTGCACCATTGCCGTGCACACCGGCCCCTATGCGTTGGGCATGGGCGTGATGCGGCGGTGGAAAAAACAGTAACTCCCTCAGTCGCCTCCGGCGACAGCTCCCTCTAGGAGGGAGCCTTACGGCAGCGAAAAGCCTCCCTCTGAGAGGGAGGTGGCATTGCGTCAGCAATGACGGAGGGAGTTCTCACATAGTAAAAAAGAAGCCCCGACGAATGTCGGGGCTTCTTTTTGTTTTTCAGCCTTGATTTTTACGATGCACGATCACAGAAGACGGTGACACGGGTCTTGCCGCCATAGGTGCAGGTGTACAGCACCAGGGCGTAGCCGCTGTGTTCCACTTCCTCCACACTGTGGGGGTCAAGCACTTCGACCTTGTTCACGACGTACTCATTCACGATGCCGTCCATATCGGTGAAAGTGACACTGTCCCCCGCTGTGAGGGAGGTCAGCTTGCCGAAATGGCTCTCGTAGTTGTGCGCCGCAATGACCAGATCATCGGTGCGGGAAGAGCCGAACTGGCGGCAGGGGGCGATCTTCAGGCGGGGGTAGCTCCACTCGCTCATCACCGGCAGGTCAATGCCGATGGCGGGAATGGAGATCTCACCCACATATTCGTTGCCGTCGACCTCCACCACCGGGAGCTCGGGGTCCAGGGGGCCGCTCTCTGCCTCCGGTTCCGGGGTCTCCACCTTCTGCTGAAGGTCGGCCACCACGGTCTGGGCCTCGGCACCGGCGTGGGCATCCTCGTAGCGGTTGTAGGCGTACAGGCCGCCAGCCGCCAGCAGGAGCACCACACCCAGCACGATGCAGACAAGCCCGGGAGATACTTTACGCATTCTTTTCACGTTTCTTGCTGCGCTCCATCAGGTAGGCACCCACGGCCACCAGCACCAGACCGCTTGCCGTCAGAACAGGTATGGGCCAGTTCAGCTGACCGGTCTGGATCAGTTTGGGGCCTTCGGCCGGGCGGGCATCCGCCACCACGCTGGCCGGGGCGGTGGGCTCCGGTGCACTAGGGGTGGTGGTTTCAGTCACGGTCGGGCGGGCATCTGCCGGGGCCGGGTTCTCTGGCGTGGAAGGGGTGGGCGGGGTGACGGGATCAGGGTCATACGGGTCCGGGTAGTACGGGGTCTCGATGGCCTTGTAGCTGTTGTTAAAGGTGATGCTGCTCATCTTTTCGTCCATCAGGTCGGCCTGTGTGTGCACGGCCATCCGGGCCACCAGCTTGTCGTTGTCCCACACCACGGAAACGCGCAGATAGTACACGGTTTCATCGTAGGTGCCGCGGGTGTTGACACCGGCGCGCTGGCGCACGGTGTAAACGTAATAGCCGGGCTTGGTGTAGTTGATGGGGCCAAAGCTGCCGGTCTCGCCGTCGGTGATCTCCAGAGTGGTCACCTGGGGCAGGGGCGCATTGTCCACAACCTCAAGTTCCACAGTCAGTGTTTCCTTTGGGAGAGGTGTTTCCCCCGTGGACTGAATGGAAACCGGAAGCTCCTGCAGCTGTGTATGCTGGTCAGCCGCGGTGGCCGCAAATGCCGCCGGCTGACACAGGCAGAACCCCAACGCAAGCGTCAGGAGTGCTGCCGCGATTTTACGGAACCTCATTTCATCCTCTCCTTTATGAATCCGACGCGGACGGGATCATCCACGCCAGAAGAATGGTGCGTGCATCGGTAAACTCCGTTGAACAGGTGGACAGCGCCAGCACCTGAGCGTCATCGCCCGCCGCTTTCATGGCGGCCAGCGTTTCGGTGTTCAGGTTCAGGGCGTTCTCCTGCGCAAAGGTGTACAACCCCTGCAGGTCGCTGTCCCAGCGCTGGGGCTGGAAAATCGCGCTCTCAGACGAAGGGACCAGCAGACATGCAAAGGTTTTAAGATCATAGGTGCGGTCGGGCAGGATCAGCTCACCGGTAGTGTTCTCTGCAAAGAACTCTGCGTCCTTGTAGAGATCCAGATCACCGAACATCTTGCTCTCTTCCATGTGGTGACCATACAGCAGAGAGTAGGGGTCGGTGAAATTCTTGTCGCAGTTCACATCCAGAAAGATGCTGCCTGCCAGCGAGAAATCACCGTAGACATCGGTGTTCACATAGGTAAAGTTGTCCTCGCCCTGTACCACAGGGTAGTCGATGGCGGTGTTGTCCAGTGTGACCCACGCGCAGACATCCGGGTTGATGCCCAGCAGCTCCTCAAAGCTCGCGCCGTTATCCGCGCCCGCCTTGGGCTTGAACTGCAAAAGCTCTGCCTGAACATTGTCTGCGGCGGCGTACACCTGCGAGTTGTCCCACAGGGCATAGGCTGAATACGCCCCGGCGACCACCAGGAACAGCACGACCACCGCGCTCACCAGAAAGTCGGCTGCCCTCAACGCTTTTCTCTGCCAGTTGATACAGCCCACCTCCGGTTAAGCAAATTCAAATAAGTGGTTATTCGTTAGGTTTGTGCTGAGATAACCCCCCAGTCATGCTTCGCGTGCCAGCCCCCGCTAATAGGGGGGCCCTTGGCATGGCGCAAAGCTTCACGGTTTTGCCAAGGCCGCCCCTACTAGGGGCGGCCTTGGCATCCCGCAAGGGATGACGGTGGGGTTTAATCTACCGCGAGCAATTACTCCTCGTCGCGGCGGCGCTTATTCAGCATCAGGGCCACACCACCAATGGCAACGATGGCCAGCAGTGCAATGTAAGGAGCGTTGTCGAGGATAACGCCCATGTCGGGGGAATCAGGATTGGTGTTCTGGAAAGCTGCAGTCACGTCGGTATTATTAACAGTACCCTTGATCTTAGTAGTCTCAGTGGTGTCAAATGCAGTATCAGTAACAGTAACAGTGTACTTCACATTGTCAACAGTAACAACAACAGCACCAGCTTCTACCTGAGAACCATCCTCGTAAATTTCATACTTAATACCAGCAGGCAGGTTGGAAAGGTTCAGAGAATCATTGTGACGCAGAGTAACAGTATATTCCTTATCCAGTTCCAGATATGCACTCTGAGAGATTGCAGTAGTGCCATCCTTAATGCTTGCAGTGTTGCTCAATTCTGCAACCTGAGGTCCCTTATACAGACCAGTATCAGTATTGTTCTGCAGGGCATCTGCCTTAGTAAACTTAATCTTAAAGGTAAAGTCCTTGCTCAAATTGCCGAGAGCACCGTGAACAGTCTTGCTCAGTCTCAAATTCCGAATATTGCCATCACCGTACTTATTCTTAAACGCTTCGGTTGCCAGAATCTTATTGCCGTCGGAATCCATCAGAGCAACAAAATAGCCAAAATCAGCAGTAGCAGCGGCATCAACTTCCTTTGCGTTGACCTTGCTGATAACCATCGTCACAGTACCACGCTCAGCAGTCACAGACTGGTATGCCTTATCCATGCTCTCAACGATGGTAAAAGTATACTTACCAACAGACTTGCCTTCAGTCAGCTTCGCAACATCCAGCTTAAAGGTGCCAGTATAGACACCTTTATTGTCTTCGCCACCCTTAGAAGTATAATTACCTGCATTAAATTCCACCGATTTAGTATCCAGTGCTGTACCGGTAGTTGCCGTACCCTCATAAACATTAAAGTTAAACTTCATGCTATCGGGCGCAGTACCATTAGCAACCGTCAGAACCTTGGTTAAATCAATTTCAGCCTTACCGTTATTCGGCACAAACATACTTGCATCGTATTCGCCAGCCTTGCCGGGATAGGTAGCATCAACACCAGTCGTCGCAAACGCTGCAGTTGCGCCGACGGTGAGCATCATGGCGGCAGCCAGAACGCCCGCGAAGAATTTCTTCAGTTTCATTGTTATTCCTCCCTAGTAAGAAATCGTTCGTACTCCTGCGCCGCGGCCCAAACTCCGCGGTTCACAGGCAGGATGCCGGCAGCTTCTTCCGGCCTCCGTGGTATTACAAACTGCGTCGCCGCAGTAGTGTAATTACTTTTGCTTGCACATCCTCCAGCGGAACCGGGCCAAAGTCCCGGCTGTCCTCGGATTGTGTGCGGTAATCGCCCAGCACAAAAAAGCAGCCCTCCGGCACCGTGTAGGGGTACTCCAGCGCGTCTTTTGCGTAGGTGGGGTAGAGGATCTCGCCGCTCTGCACCGCGCCGTTCACCACAAGGGTGCCGCTGTCGTCCAGAGCCACAAGGTCGCCCTCGCGCCCAAGGATGCGGCCCACCCGGAGCTTGCCGCCCTGGGTGTAGACCACAACGTCGTTTTTTGCGTAGGTTTTTTGCAGGCGGTAGCAGATGAGCAGGTCGCCATCCTTTACCGCGGGGAACATGCTGCTGCCCTTGGCCTGCGTGAGCAGGAACACCTGCGTGAACAGCACCCAGGCGCACAGCAGGATCACCACAACGCGGCCCAGCAGGCTGATAAAATCCTGCCGGTTCTCAGCGTCCAACCTGCGGCGGCGCACCGCCTTTGCCCCCAGCTTCAGGGCTTCATTGTCCAGCGGGTGCATCGGAATGCGCCTCCTTTTGGGGGTCAGAGCTGTCAGATTCCGGGCTAAACCTCTCAGTCACGGGCTTCGCCGTGACAGCTCCCCTAGTAGGGGAGCCCTTGGCAAAACTGTCAACTTCGGTGGTATCCAAGGGCAGGCTTCCGGGTTCACCGGTGCCGGATGCTTCCGGCTGCGCAGCACCTGTCTTGCCTCCCCTACTAGGGGAGGTGGCAAAGCCGTCAGGCTTTGACGGAGAGGTTTCCAGCAGCACATTGTACCTTGTGCGCTCGGCGCGGATGGCGGCTTCGTACAGGGCGTAAAGCTCTTCCAGCTTCTTCCACATTGCCGCTTCGTCCACGCCGCCCAGCAGGTTCTTGCGGAATTTCACCGTCCGGAACCACTGGATGATTGCTTCCTGCTCCGGGCTGATACAGCTTTCCTCTGCACCGGCCAGCCGCTGGGACGCTCTCTTCTTCGCCATGCGGTCAGCCCCCTTTAGTCATCTTCCTTACGGCGCTTGCGCAGCATCAGCAGGGCAACGCCGCCAGCCACCACAGCAAGGATGACAATGTAAGGCAGGGTGTCGAGGAGGACACCAAGGTCAGGCTCGAGAGTTCGATGGTTGGTGAAGTCGATTTGTTTAGCGTCCGTACCAATCGTCACACTTACTTCTCGCCCATTCTCAGGTGTTCCGGAACCAACCACATAGCTGGTCTCGTACTTTTCGCCCTTATAATCGTCCTCTACAACCTTGTACTCGCCACTCGGCAAATTTTTGAAGGTAATCGTAGCACCGTCTTTCAGAGTAAACTTGCCATTACCATCATTCAACCATTGAGCACCATCACTAACCTCGATATTATCCTCAGTGATGTTGTTTACTGGTTTACCATCTTTGGTAATCGTAAAGGTAAAGGCTTTGTTGGTATCGCCAAGTTTACCGGTAACGGTTTTGGTAACAGTCAGGTTTGCGGAAGCAGGCACATACTTTGCGTAGAAGGTTGTATCTGCACTAATGGTATCCTCTGTAAAATTGAACTTGCTTTCAGATGTAAAGTTCTTATCCGTATACCATCCTTCAAATTTATAAACGGTTCCATCCGCTGTTTCTTTTGTTGCCGGGCAATCTGCTTCAGTTTGACCTGCGCGGAGAACATCCGGACGATCGATATTACTCAGCGAAATCGAAGTACTCCCTTCTGGGACAGTAAATGCTCCGCCATAATCACGCACTAGAGCAAAGGTATCTTTACCCACATCCTGAACCATAAACTTGACGTTGATGTGCGTTGTATCATGGAGTACTATCAGACCATCCAGATGGTACGTCATTTTTTTATCACTGACCGACGTAATCGGAGATTTATATATGCCCTTCGTGTATGTGGGTTTATAGTTCTCTTCACCCGTCCAGTCTCCATCCTCGCCGTTTTTGCCAGTATTGGCTCCACCCACAGCAACGACCTCGTACCATTCAATTGTGTACGTGCCTACATTATTCGCTTTCGTTGGATCCTTCTCAATTTCTTTTTGGATTTCTTTCGGGAGTGATTCGTAATAGTAATCCTTGTATTTGCCATCCTGTTTAATCGGAATCACAGGAAACTGTCCGGAATTAACTATAATTTCAGTTCCCAACTTCGTATCAATGTCGGCCGTGTCATAAATTGAGGTACGTTCCTTGTATGTACTCGGAGCAACTACATTCGAAATTGTACCAACGGCCATGCCGTTCCACGCTTTATTTTCAGCTTTATTACCATAGTAATCACCCGAATAGCCCAAAACCTGCGTGTAAACATAAAGATTGTAAGGAGATGTCGTTGTAGTGTTCACAACCTCAATATCATCCAGTGTATCAGCATTAGTTAGCTTACTCTCAGCTTCACCATAGCGATGCTTAATCTGCACATGGCCTGCCGTGGTAAGCTTTAGCTTCACGGTTTTATATTTATCGCCCCATCCCTCAACTGAACCAACAAACTCAGCTGTACCTTTTGTAACTATCCATTTATGATAATAACTACTCTTTCCGTTATTGGAATGCAGTGTAATCGTTGCACCAACCGGAACTTTTGTATCACCCTGAATGCTACTGATCGTAGCAATTCCATCATTCACATTCGGGTACTCAACGCCATCGATCTCAATGCTGACGATCTCAATGCCGTCACTATCGCAGTCTTCACTTCCCTGATCCGGATATTCCAGCGCAATCACAAAGGGGCTGAAGCTGGTGGTCTCAAAGGTCAGTGTGCCATTCTCATAGCTGACAACATCCAGTTTTTCCACGGTATTGTCGTCTTTCTGGTGGAGCACCTTCAGTGCATCGGCAGTGAGCGCTCCCTCTTCTTCCATTGCCGCAATTTCCGGCAGTTTGTCCAGACCGGAGACGGTGACGGTAGCCTTCTGGCCCTTGGCAGGCTGCACCGTTTCGCCCTTGGCGTTCTTGGGGGAGATCTTCAGGCCCAGAATGGGCATCATTTCCCCAAAGCTGTCCTCGTGGCTCTCATAGAAGCTCTCCATATCATCATCACCCATGTGGATGACGCTGAGGCTATGGGCGGCAGAGGGCAGGTTTTTCACCTCCACCGGCAGGGTTGTGGTTTTCGGGTTACCTTTCTCGTCCTCGTAGGAAGCAGAAGCCTTGGCAGTCAGATCCACAGGCACGGGGTTCTTGTCCACCAGATCCTCGTGATCCACGTCCTCTTCCTCATCGGAGCCCACGGTACCGTCCTTCCATGCGGCATAGACGTTCACGGTGGTGGTCTTGTCGTCCAGAATGTTGCTGGTGGGGTCGGTGAGGTTCAGGCGCACCCGGTTGCCAAACTCGTCCAGCGTGTACCAGTAGTCAAACTGCCGCAGTTCGCCCTTAGGGTCCCGGTTGGAGGAGGGGGTATTGATGTAGCTGCTGTAGTCCGCGATGGTCTCTGCCCGGGGCACAGCCTGAATGAAGTACAGGTTCCACAGAACCTCACCGTTCCGGGCCAGATACTCGCTCTCCGTCATATTGTTGATCTGTGCCTGAGCGGTAATGTCCTGCAGATCGTTGGCGTTCAGCTCCTTCAGCCAGAAGCGGTAGACCACCATGTCCTGCAGCTTTTTGATCTCGTCGCCGGAAACGACCACTTTGTCATCAGGCTTTTCCACCACGTCGTCCTCGCCGGACCACTGGGTCTCGGTGCTGGAGCTGGTGTCGGTGCTGGTGCCGTAGTCAATAACGGTACCCCACTCTGAATCCGTAACGGTGGGGCCGCCATCGAGGTTGTCCTCGCCGCCCTCTACGGGCCGGGAGGCTTCCTCCTCGCCGAAACCGGCAGCTTCGCTGTCATCGTACACTTCGCGCGGCTCGCCGTCGTCCACGGCAGGGAAATCGTCGCCGAAACCGGCAGCTTCCTCCTCGCTGGTTCCGGGGAGTTCTTTCTCAACCTGAAGATCGCTCAGACCCTCCGTTGCAAACACCGGCACAAGGCAGGTGCAGATGACCGCAAGCGCCAGACAAAGCGCAAAAACGCGCTTCACCAGCCTATCTTTTTTTCCGTGATGATTTTTCCGCACAGTGGAGCCCTCCCTGCATCATAGTATTTTTGGCAAAACCGGAGGAAAAGATATCCAACTTTTGTCGGCTTTCTTTCCCTTGGCAGGTTATTTTTACCAGACACATCATTACCGTAATTATAGCATGTATATCCAGTATTTTCAATAGTGAAATTTTATTTTCCCTTCCCCTTTTCAGACAAAATATTCTGCGATATACAGCAAGTTATGAACCGTCGTGATATCATTGTGGGGAGTAGAACAGTCCGACTTATCCGCACCGCCCGCCGCATTGATATATCACGCAGTTTTGTGTTGTACATTCGCAGTTTCACTCTCTATAATACATGAAACGCAAATTCCTTTCACTTTTTTTCGAGATTTTTTGAAAAAAGTTTTCGGAGCCCTCTCAGTCAAAGCCTGACGGCTTTGCCAGCTCTCCCAAAGGGAGAGCCAATTGCGGCTCGACCTTCAGCGGCATTTACCGCCCAAAAGTCTGCCCAAAGCTCCCGTTTCCCTTGCAGATGCGTTGGCTCCCCCCTCGGGGGAGCTGTCGAGCGAATGCGAGACTGAGAGGGCGTGCCTCACCAAAAAGCGCCCCCATCACTCAAAGGAGCAATGGGGGCGCTTTACCATATTACAATGGGTTCCGCTTATTCAGCCTTGGGGGCTTCGGGAGCCTTTGCCTCCTCAGCCTTTGCGGCAGGAGCGGCAGCGGGCTTCGGAGCCTGCTTCACCACGGGCTTGGGGGGATTCGGATCGTCCTTCAGCGGGAAGAGGATGATGTGCTTGGGGCACTTCTGGGCGCACATGCCGCAGCCCTTGCACTTGTCGTAGTCGATGCGGGCCACGCCGTCCACAACGTGGATGGCATCGAACTTACAGGTGCGCTCGCACATGCCGCAGGCAATGCAGGAAGTGGTGCAGGCCTTCATGGCAACGGGGCCCTTATCCTGATTGGAGCACATGACCACGGGCTTGCGGGGGCCGCCAGCGTCGATCATAATAACGTGCTTGGGGCAGATGTTGGCGCAGGCACCACAGCCGGTGCACTTGTCCTTGTCCACCTTGGCCACGCCGTCCACAATGTGGATGGCATCGAACTTACACACCTTGGTGCAGTCGCCCAGGCCGATGCAGGCAAAGGTACAGGTCTTGGGGCCGCCGTACAGGGTCGCGGCAGCGGCACAGGTCTGGATGCCCTTGTACTCGTAGCTGGGCTTGCAGTGCTCGGAGTTGCCCTGGCACTGGACCACAGCCTTCTTCTCCACAGCGCTTGCCTCACCGCCCATGATCTTGGCAATGGCGGCAGCAGCCTTGGGGCCGCCGGGGGCGCACTTGTCGCAGGGAACGCCGTCCATAACAACGGCCTTTGCGTAGTCGGCACAGCCGGCGTAGCCGCAGCCGCCGCAGTTTGCACCGGCCAGGCAGGCAGAAACTTCTTCAATACGGGGGTCTTCCTCAACCGCCATGAACTTTGCGGCCAGCACCAGAACAACGGCACCGATCGCGCCCACGATGGTACAGAGGATCACAGCAGATACAATATTCATAATCCTGTTCCTCCCTTACAGCGTCACGTTGAACAGGTTTTCGACGAGGCCGCCGAAGCCCATAAAGGACAGGCTGGTGATGGCTGCTGCGATCAGGGTGATGGGCAGGCCCTTGAAGGGTGCCGGGGGATCGCAGGCTTCCACACGCTTGCGCACGCCGCTGAACATGACCATGGCCAGCATAAAGCCGACACCTGCACCCACGGCACAGACCAGAGCCTCAATGTAGGCAGCGGCAAAGCCAAGGGTAGCAACGTCTGCGCCGTAGTCGTCCACGACCAGAATGGTCACGGCCAGCACGCAGCAGTTGGTGGTGATCAGGGGCAGGTAAACGCCCAGAGAATTGTACAGTGCAACAACATACTTCTTCAGGAAGATCTCGATGAACTGCACCAGCACTGCAATGACCAGGATAAACACGATGGTCTGCAGGTAGCCCAGGTCAGCGGGGTTCAAAATGAAGATCTGGATGGGGAAGGTGACAGCCGTTGCCACCAGCATAACAAAGATAACAGCGCCGGACATACCAATGGAGGAATCCAGCTTCTTGGAAACGCCCAGGAACGGGCAGATACCGTAGAACTTCACCAGCACGTAGTTGTTCACCAGGATCATGCTGAAGAAGATCGCAGCAAGTTTGACTAACATCTTATTCTGCCTCCTTCTTCAGGTTGTCGAGGTCGCAGCAGCTCTTGCGCTCGATGCGGGCATCCAGCTTGCCTTCCAGCCAGACGCAGCCGGCCATCAGCACGCCGTAGCAGAAGAATGCGCCGGGAGCCTGGGTCATAATGCTCATCTTGGCCATGCTCTCGGGCAGGACCTGGAAGCCCAGCCAGGTGCCGCTGCCCAGGATCTCACGGATGGAAGCCATCAGCACCACGGTGAGGGTGTAGCCGATGCCCATGCCGATGCCGTCCAGTGCGGAATCCACCACATTGTTCTTGCAGGCAAACATCTCGGCACGGCCCAGAATGATGCAGTTGACAACGAT
>ULQP01049050.1_pt1 | contig 20816 bp, 22 predicted proteins | sample 1954571 | NCBI WGS metagenome assembly ULQP01 (sample SAMEA4835657, study PRJEB28245) | human gut metagenome | biome: gut microbiome; material: fecal sample | place: Denmark | collected 2008 | reverse complement strand
TGATAATAATTTACCGCCGATATCGCGGGTATTATGAATGAGCATTATTCTTCCTCCTGTTTGCTTTATATAAGAATCATAGTTCCGATATTCATTGACAAACAGGAGGATAACTGTCATAATTACTAGAAGAATAGTTCCTTTTAATCGGCGTTCATGGTGCTTGGAAAGGAATATGAAAAGTGAAAAAAAGAGAATTGCCAAAATTAAAAGAATTGCCTTTATTACTATATCTTATTGATGGTGTTCCCAAGATACTGTCTTTAAATGATTACTATATTTGCAAAGGTGATACTCTCCATAGGATAGAAGCGTTCCGTCATATTGGAGATATGAGTATATGTCTTTTAAATAAATACGACAAGTTTTGTAAAAATCAAATCCCAGAAAGTGATTTGATTTCTGCATATGATTTTATGAAAGGGCAACTAGAATCTCAAAAAATAAGCAAAGAAGAAGTTTATGATTTCATAGCAAGGTTGACGGATAATCAATTTAAAGAACTTGAAAATCAAGTGGATATATTTTATACGATATACCAACTAATACAAAAAGGAAAAAAGATTACGGAAAATGAATAATCTCCATCAACGTAATAAGAAGCAAAAAGTAAATATCAAAAAAATCCTAATAATCTGCCTTGTTGCGCTTACAGTCATAGCTATTGTTATAGGCGTTTTAATTATATTTTTCAGCCAGAATGCACAAAGCCCTAATGCTCCTACACACGATCAGTCAAGTGCGGTTATTGAAAAGAGGGAAGATACAATTTCCATTCCTGGATATGAAGGATTGACGTTGAAAGCCGATACCTTACAACAAACCGTCTCTCTCAATAATCCAGAACAAAATACCTGTTTATTTATCATTGAGCTGTATTTAGAAGATGAGACAATGCTCTGGCAATCAGATTATATTGAACCGGGCAGCGTGTCCTCTCCTATTGTATTGATAGAAGCACTTCCGAAAGGAACATACCATGCTGTTTTAAGATATTCATGCTTCAAAATGGATGGGGAAAAGACTCCTTTAAATGGTGCAGAAACGAAGCTAACGCTTCGCGTAAAATAAAAAATGGAAGGAAGAACGTTTTATGAAGAAATTGCTTGCTACCCTATTGACCATGGGAATGGTATTCTCTTGCTCCACAGCGGCCTTTGCTGCAAATGAAACCGTATTGACTACCACTGTACCAGACGCAACCTACACGCTGAATATTCCAGCGAATCAGGAAATCCCCTTTGGAGCGACAAGTACGGATATTGGAAATGTAACGGTGATGGATTCTAGCGGTTTTGCCCAAGGAAAGGATCTAGAAGTGACAGCGGTTTTTGATGAGATGAAATGTGAGAATACAAACACAACGATTCCTTATAGAATTCACTTGCCTTATGAGGCTTTTAGCGACTCCGGCGCTTCCGATGAATATTTAGAATCTAACGGCACTCCATTGATATTTCACGGAAAGGTAGATGGAACTGTGTATGAAAAGGCGAGTGCTTCTGGTATTCCAAATGGTCATAAAATACGTGGATTAGAGATCGAAATCAATAGCTCCGATTGGGGCAAAGCACTTGCTGGCGAATATTCTTCCACCATCACCTTCACGGCAGAAGTTGTTTCAAGCCAATCTTAAAGGTGCGATATGAGACGGATAAGAGCGGCAGATCGCAAAAATAGAGTTTCAATCATGCTATTGCTGGCAATTTTGTGTATTGCCTGTATGCCGCTGACTGCCTTTGCCCATGAAACCACATTGACCGCAACCGTTCCCTCGCAATGCCCGATGAAAATTGAAATCGTAGGGAACGGAAAAGTGAATGTTGAAGGAGTGAGTTATACCGAAACCTCCATTGTTCAGGTCAAACGGCATACGGAAGTAGAATTTGTTATCGTTCCAGATAGAGGATATGTACTTCAAGCCGTTTCGTATGACGGCGAAGATGTGCTTTCCAAAATACACGACAATACGCTTGTGCTGCCGGAAGTGAGTGAAGATTCTATCTTAAAGGTCGTGTTTGAAGCAAATGGTACTGTCCCTAAAACGGGAGAGTATCGTTCGCCCCTATGGATATATGCGTTGTTGATGTTGGTTACAGGTATAGGGATTGCTTTTTCTGCAAGGAAAACACGCACAGAAGAATAAGTTGAGCCTCCCCGTATGGGGAGGCTTTCTTTATGCCCGTGCCCGCGCTGGTGGCAACTTGACACGTCTCAAAATTAGATATCTCTTCAAAATCCAGATATAATTAATATAGAAAGAAAAAAAGAGAAAATCCTCTCTGGGACACATTTCCAAATCCTCGGTTTCCCGCCAAAATTTCTATCCCCTCTGTGCGTCCCAACTTTGCGGAGCCATCCAAAAGAACGTCCCCATATATATAGTAGATATATTTATACGTTATCCACAACAAATTTGTTGTTTCATATATAGAACGGGAGGGACGAAGCCAAAGGGATTCGTCCCTCTCTTTTTTCTTTCCATCACACATAAGGAGAAAAGATACATGCCAAAGATTCATATCCACAAAACAGAAACCCAAAGGGAGGATTTAGTCCTTTCCAATGCCGAATGGCAGGAAGCCATAAGAGCAATGAATTTAAGCGAATTTGCCCTCTACCTCCACATTGCCAGCCAGACGGACAAGTCCCCTCTAACCCTCTCCAAACAAGCCTATGAGGACGCTACGGGCTTTCAGAAGTCCTCCTACTATGACGCAATCGCAAGGCTAAAGGAGTTGGGTTATCTCGTAGAACATCGGAAAAACCAGTTCTCTTTTTTTACCCGCCCCGTCCGCGATGACGGAAGCGGGCAACAAAGGAAAGAGATGTTCTTCGGAGAAACATTCTCCCACTAAAATTTTGAAATTTGTCCCAAAACTTTATATCCATTTAGAGAAGAATCTACTTATCGGTGAAAGGAAAACAAAATAACGCGGAATGAAAGCATAGAACCGCCGCGAAAAAAGGGTTAATAAGGTTTGATACAGCCGCCGCAGAAAGTGTATTCGTGAAAACAAAACGAAGCAAAATTGCTTCCCCTTTTGATGCGTCAAAACGGAAACTAAATCCGTCCGGCAGGGATATGCCGGTAAAAGTTGGGAGTGGAGAAATGGCTGATTCAACAAGGGTTGAGTGAGTTGAATTGTCATAAACGGCAACAGGAACCAAAACCTGTCAGTTCTCAAAGAGGTATTTTCCGACGGTAGAAGTCGGGGGAACTCTCCAAAGAGATTTTATTCTTTTTGGCGTTCCTCTGGTAGAAGTCTATCCGTTAGCAGGAAGAACAAAACGAACGATACGGCGCGCCCGCTAAACTGGAAAGTGGAATAACGGGTTCGTGAAACCAATGGGTGCGGAAAAGAAGAAGATAGAAAAGGAAATTTCAAAATTCCCACAATTACCCCGCGCAAGGAGAGAGAAACAATGAACGAAAGAAAATTAAAAGAATTTCAACAGATACTAAATTACTTCCCCCTTACGGGGATTTCCATCGCGGAGTTGGCAAGAGCAATCAACGTCAGTATGAGTTGCCTCTATGACTTTCGCAACGGGTTAAGACCGAAGGAAGCGAAATATCGGTATATTATGGAGCAGTTAAATGAGAAGTTCCCTAAGGAATTAAAGAAGATAGGGCTTTATATCCAGATAGACAGGGAATTAGAAAGAGAGGCACTACAACAGGAAATAGAGGTGAATTAAAATGTCTTATCCATACTTTGGCGCTGGCAAGCATGGAACGGTATCCGGCCACGGTTCGTTTGAAACATACGGGCACATTCACGGACAAAATTCAGAAGCCCATCGCAGAGAAATGGTAAACGCCGCCGAAATGGTAGTGGCCACCAATGTGCCGGATATGATTGAGAACTTAGTTGACGGGATGATAGAGAAGAAAATAGAGGAGATAGTCCCCCGCCTATGTGCGGAGATATATAACGATTCATTAACCCGCTTAATTGGAGCGATTAACTATGATGTCAATACGGCGGTTGACATATCTATTGGGGATATGGGGGAACTTGTAGCAGGTTCCAAGCTATCTAAATTTATGTCTGATGTAATCATGAAAGAAATGAAGGTTCATTTAAAGTCCATAAAGGGAATTACAATCAAATAGATCAAAAGAGAGGGACGCAATCAAAAAGAATGGCCCTCTTTTATATATGTATAAGGGCTTTTGTTAGTATTAAAACAAACATTATCATAAAAAGTATCAAAATAGGTGGACGATAAAGAGATTTCATAGTATAATTAAAGTATCAAAAGAAACTATAGTTTGATTAAATATCAACACGATGATGGAAGGAAAAAAGAGAATGAAACAATATGGATATTGCCGTATAAGCCGCCGAAAGCAGTCTATTGAGCGTCAGATAAGGAATATAAGGCAAGCATACCCTAACGCCATTATCATACAGGAGGCGGGCACAGGAACGTCTTTAGACCGCAAGGAATGGAACAAGTTGATGAAGTTAGTAAAAGAAGGGGATGCGATTGTATTTGATTCTGTTAGCCGTATGAGCCGCAACGCAGAAGAAGGCTTTACCACATACGAAGAACTTTACAATCAAGGTATTACGCTTGTTTTTCTCAAAGAGCCGCATATCAATACAGAAACCTATAAAAACGCTTTGACCACCGCCGTCCCCTTAACAGGAACAACCGTTGATTATATTCTTGAAGGAATCAATAAATATTTGCTTACTCTCGCTAAAGAGCAAATTAAAATTGCTTTTGAACAAGCAGAAAAGGAAGTAGAAGATTTACACCAAAGGGTTAGAGAAGGAATTATAACGGCAAGACTAAACGGAAAAACAGTTGGTATTGAGAAAGGTAGAAAGCTTACCACGAAAAAGAGCATTGCCGCAAAGGAGATCATCAGAAAGTTTTCAAAGGACTTTGAGGGAACATTAAACGATGTTGAAGTGATAAAGCTAACAGGACTTGCAAGGAACACCTACTATAAATATAAGAGGGAGCTTAAAGAATAAAAGAAAGAGAGCGATACTTGTTTTCGCTCTCTTTTACGTTGTGTCTATGAAGTTTTTCATTGGCTTATGCTACGCGCTCTATGAGTTGGTCGGAGATTGGCTTTTCTTGCGAACCGTGTTTCGCGGCTTCCGTAACCTCTGATCGAATAATATTTCCATTCTCATCAAACTGCGTCATTTGATTGTAATTGGGGAAGCGCGTCATAAACCACTTCTTGACTACCCCATACTTAGCAGGGGTTAGGCAGTCCTTGGGATAGCGCACTTCGCTAAAATCTTTCAACAGCTTTTCGCTATCCTCCTGCTTGCAGATGTACTGAATCATCATGTCGTAGGTCAACCTTTGCCCAGAAGATTTTTTGGAACGAGGGGCGGCGAAAGAGATTTCAAAATCGGGGAAGTCCTTTGTTAATCTTTTGAGCGTTTTATACTCTGTACTCTTTTCCACATTGGCGGCCTTTTGAAACCAGTGGGTAATGGTGATCGTGCGGTTTACAAAGTCAATCTTATAGCCTTTGCTTTTATTGGTAGTCATTGTATGATCTCCTTTCATTTTCGCTTAGCAAGCTTCTTGCAGTTCGGGCATATCCGACGCTTCTTCTGATTCGGGCATATCAGGATCAACATTCTTGCCATAGTTTGGATATTGTTTCAGGAACCATTTCTTCATTTTGGGATAGGAAACGCCATCCTCTTTTGCCTTCTTTAAGACTTTTAGCTTAGGCGATTCTGTACCTTCAAGTGCACTGATTGTCTTACACATTTCGTCAAAGGTTAGGCCGCTGTAATTGTTCTTATTTGCTGTGATGATGCTTGTGCGTTGTACAAAGCTAAATCCAGGATAGGCTTTGCGCAATTTAACCAACTCTTTGTATTCAGGTGTTCCGATGATACCGGCTTTCTTTGCAAACGCCTTGGTAACGGTGATGGTGCTGTCGATGATGTTGACTTTGCAGATGTTCGTGTTTTTCATGATGTTTCTCCTTCTTGCGTAGGCCGCAACCCATATTTTGTTTGGCTTTGGGTTTCTTTGTTTCCCTCACCTTGTGACTAAATTATAGCCCGAATAGCACGTTTTACCGATACAATAAACAGCACTGAAACACTACATCTAATTCATAAAAAACGTTGAAACACCCTATATTACTTGGCTTTTATGAAAATAAAAATTTCAAGAATTTTTGGTCTTGTTTTAAGAAATGCTGGTATATAGGGATTCTTTTCAAAAAGAAATTTTTGAGGTGTGTCGTACATAGGCGGTTTTCCTTGAAATTAAAGAAAAGGAGAGCCTTTTTAGGGCTCTCCTTCAAAAGACAATCTTATCCCTTGGGAGGGAAAGGGTCATTGCCGTATGAATCCCGGCTACGTATTTGTCCATTGCGTCCATGTATAAGCAACTCGGATTGCTGGTTTCGCGCAATATCCCGTGCCTTACTTATTGCATCCTTCTGCGTCTTAGTTACAACAGTGGCCCTTTGATTATTTTCCCCTTTAACTTGCCATTTTCCATCAGATCGCGGAGTTACATGTTGATTTTTTTTCATCCTAAATCATCCTTTCTTGTATTGAAGGATGAACCCACCAACATCCCAGAAGACTATTTGATTTTAATCTTGAATGCTTTTAGACCATAGTCTTTAGCATAAATTTTAGTTCCATCTTTTAGAGTGATACTTGCCCTAAAAATGTAATTCAATCTGCTTTTTGCCTCCTTTCACAAATTTTAGGCTGTTGAAAAAGCAGATTATATGGTATACTAAACTATATCACTAGGATAGCAGGTGGGTTTACCTAATTCTGCTTTTCGAACAAATGAAATGCCTGGAGTTGCCGCTTCGGGCATTTCGCATTTATTAAAACGGTTTAACCGTTCTAATCCTAACTGGAAAGACTACTGACTCTTATCTTTGGCCAAGATGGGTTTTGCTTGCCTTAGATCGTAAATCATAACATTTTCATCTTCATAATATTTTCCGTCAATGCGATATCCATCGGTTGTGTCTAAATCCCATCCCATCATAGCAGATAAGGTAGTCAACAAATCCTTATTATTCCATCTGACGTTCATAACCTTCTTATCTTTGTTTTTGTAAAATGCCGTCGCTGCTTCATTCGAAACATCACATGGCCTTATGGCGATTTGGCATTCTTGCTTGTTGATCAATAGCTCAACTTGCGATGGAAAACCGAGCTTGATTATGGTGGGCTTGTTGAAAGTTATGCCGTTTCGTGTTACAGATACGTACGGAACTCCTGCGAAAAGGATCACTTTTTCAAATCCGTCCAACATCCCCATTTTTTCCTCACTCCCTCCAGAGAAATGCTTCGTTTACATTATATACCACTGTGCTGAATTCTGCAACTAAAATATGCGTATAAAAAATCTTTTATTGTTATTATTTCCTGGCTATTTTTGCGAGAAGAGGAGTAGGACACTTAGCTTTTGGAGAAAATCACTATAACAAGTGCTAGTGATAATAACTAATGAAATCAGGCGTTCCACGTAAATCAAGACTATAAATTACACAAAAAATGAACGTTGAAAGATAAAAAAGATACACCATAGACGTTGCAACACGTTCAAGGGTGTATCTTTTTTTATCCAACACGCTCAAAGACGTAGGTATCACGTTACTTTTAGAATACCTTGCGCTTGGCGCTGAATTGCTCAAGCGGATTGTACTGGTCAACGACCTCCACCAGATCAGCAGGGTTGAAGTGGTAATACTGGCTCAACATTCTCATGCTGGCGTGGCCGGTAATGCGTTGGAGCAAGAGCGGCGACATGCCGTTGCGCACGCTTAGGGTGATAAACGTATGCCGGAACAGGTGGAGGCTATGTTTTTCCAGCCCGCGCCGTTTGCAGTATTTGGTTATACTGATTTGAAGCGTGGTACGGGGCAGCGGTTCGCCGTAGATGTTGCAGAATAGCGGTTCCTGCGGCGTGCCATTGCGAAATTGCAGGTATTCAAAGAGGATGAGTTTCAAACTGGTGGGGATAGGGATTATTCTTGGCTTGCGATTTTTGGTATGGCGCAGATGGATAATGCCGTTTCTCATGTCTACGTCTTGAATCAACAGGGAACGCAGTTCTTGCGCGCGTATGCCTGTAGCAATCAGCACATGGACGATTACCCAGGAACGGTATTCCGCAAAGGAATGGCCCTCAGGCCGCTTCAGGAGCGTTTCCAGTTCCTCTTGGGAATAAATGTCCTTGATGTGTTCCTGTTCCACCAGATGGACGAATAGAATGTTTTCCTTGATATACCCGCGCTTGATGCCGTACTTCACCACAGGCGACACTTTGAACTGATAAGAATTGACCGTCTCTGGCTTCACTTGGTCTTTGAGGTATAACACATATTCATTGATGAGGTCTTGTGTCACATCCGAACAGCGCAGCCCCTCGCCCGCCCATGCCATGAACTTGGCGTGGGCAAATTCATAGCCTTTGATGGTGACGTCTGCAAGGTTCTTGAGCTTACATTCCTGCACATAGAGGCTGAATAAATCAGCATAGGGAATGTCCGCTACCTTGCTTTCAAACAAATTCTTTCTTCTCTTTACCGTTGGTTCTGATTTCCGCTTTTCCACCGGGAAAGCCACCTCCTAAAACAAAAAATAGGTGGTCATGATTGCCACCTATTTTCGTCTAAAAGCATTGACTTTCCACTATTCAAAGAACCCGAAAACACGCATTGCTACGGGATTTTTTCACTCCCACTCAATGGTGCCCGGGGGTTTGCTCGTGATGTCGTACACCACGCGGTTGACGCCGGGGACCTCATTGATGATACGATTCATAATCTTCTTCAGGACAGGCCAGGGAAGCTCTGCTGCCTCCACAGTCATAGCATCGGTAGAGGTAACAGCGCGAATGGCCAATACGTGGTCATAGGTGCGCTCATCACCCATTACGCCAACTGTACGCAACGGGGTAAAGACCGTAAAATACTGCCAGACCTGCTCCTCTAAACCAGCGGCGGCAATTTCATAGCGCAGAATGGCATCGCTTTCCCGCACAATGCGCAGCTTATCCTCCGTAATATCGCCCAACACGCGAATGGCAAGTCCCGGGCCGGGGAAGGGCTGACGCCAGACCATGCTGCGATCTATGCCCAAACTGATGCCAAGCGCGCGCACCTCATCTTTAAACAATAGACGCAACGGCTCTACCAGCCCCTTAAAACCAATATCCTCCGGCAATCCACCTACATTATGATGGCTTTTGATCACAGCAGCCTGCCCCATACCGCTTTCAATGACGTCCGGATAAATTGTACCCTGGACAAGATAATCCATTTGTCCCAGCGCTTTGGCCTGTTCCTGGAAAACCGTAATGAACTCATTGCCGATGATTTTGCGCTTTTGTTCGGGATCTGTTACGCCCGCCAACTTGGCCAAAAAACGCGGGCCAGCATTGACACGGTGGATCTTGAGCCCAAGCTTTTCGTGGTAAGTCTGCATGACTTGGTCGCCTTCATCCTTACGCAACAAGCCGTGGTCTACAAAGATACAGGTTAGGTTGTCCCCAATGGCACGGTGTACCAGTACCGCGGCCACAGAAGAATCCACACCACCGGAAAGAGCACATAGCACTTTGCTGTCTCCAACCTGTTTACGGATGGCCTCTACCATGGAATCTACAACAGCCTCCATTTTCCAACCGCCCTGGCAGCCGCAAATATTCAAAAAGTTCTTTAGAATTTCGCTGCCATGCTGTGTGTGCGCCACTTCAGGATGAAACTGCACGCCATAATACCGCTTATCAGGATTGGCAATGGCGGCGCAGGCACAATGCTTGGTATGCGCGATGGAAACGAAACCATCGGGCAGAGCGGTGACAGCGTCGTTATGATTCATCCAAACTACATTCCGCTCCGGCAACCCTTTAAACAGGGCAGAGGAGAGATCGAACATAGTGTCCGTAGAGCCATATTCACGCGCATCCATAGGGCCAACCTTACCACCCAACATATGCGTCATCCATTGCTGCCCATAGCAGATGCCAAGCACTGGGACACCAAGGGAAAGCACAACGGGATCGCACGCTTTTGCTTGCTCGTCATAGACGCTTTGCGGGCCGCCCGTCAAGATGATGCCTTTAAGATCATCGCCTTTCCATGTATCTACCGCAGTATCGCAGGGAAAGATTTCACAATACACACCGGCTTCCCGAATACGGCGCACGATCAACTGGTTGTATTGACCGCCGAAATCCAGCACAATGATTTTTTCCATCAATCCTGGCCCCCTTCTCTTTCGGTCAAGGCCGCTCCGATAAATTCACGGAACAGCGGATGAGGACGCATCGGACGCGAGAGGAATTCCGGATGGAATTGCACGCCGACAAACCAGGGATGATCCACCAGCTCTACGATTTCGACCAAGCCGGTTTCGGGATTGGTGCCTGCCTTGTGCAGGTTGCCGTCAAACAGCTTGTCCGCATATTTGGCATTAAACTCATAGCGATGACGATGGCGCTCGTGAATGATCGGCGTACCATAGGCCACCATGCTTTTGCTGTTTTCTTCCAGCTGGCAGGTATATTGGCCCAGCCGCTGTGTACCGCCCAAATGCGTAACACCGATTTGTGTTTCCATCATATCGATGACAGGGTAGGGAGTATGGGGATCCATTTCCGTGGAATTGGCCCCTTCCAGCCCTGCTACATGGCGTGCATATTCGATAACGGCCATTTGTAGGCCAAGACAAATGCCAAAAAAGGGCTTTTTATGCGTACGTGCATACTGCACAGCCAAAATTTTTCCCTCTGTGCCGCGCTGCCCAAAACCGCCTGGAATAAGGACAGCATCCACGGGATCAAGCAGCTGATCAACCGTTTCAGGGGTGATTTCTTCGGATTCTACCCAATGGATATTTACCCTTGCATCATGATAAGCGCCCGCATGGATTAAGGATTCTACCACGCTCAGGTAAGCGTCGTGGAGCTTGATATATTTTCCAACCAACGCCACATTGACCTCGCGCTTGGGAGAAATGATGTGTTGTACCATATCGCGCCAATCGGATAGGTCATGCGCACGATCTGGCAGCCCTAATTTTTCCAGAGCCTTGACGCAAAGCCCCTCACGCTCTAGCATCAAGGGAACCTCGTAAATGGTTTTGACGTCGTTATTTTCGATTACGCAGCCCGGCGTGATATTGCATAGATAGGAAATCTTATTTTTGATTTCCGCACTCAGCTCATGCTCGGTCCGGCAAACCAGGATATCCGGCTGGATGCCCAAAGAACAAAGCTCGCGTACGCTATGTTGCGTAGGTTTTGTTTTTAGCTCGCCTACAGATTCCAGGTAAGGGATATAGGTCAAATGGATACTCAGCGTATTGGTGGGGCCGGCCTCCATACGAAATTGGCTGATGGCCTCGATAAACGGAAGGCTTTCAATATCGCCTACCGTGCCGCCAACCTCTACCAGCGTTACATCGGCATTGTCCTTGGTTGCCACATCCTTGATGGCCTGCTTGATGGCGTTTGTCAAATGAGGCACCACCTGTACGGTACCCCCGTTGAAATCGCCGCGCCGCTCACGCTCAATCAAACTGGAATACAGCTTTCCAGAGGTTATACTGCTACGCTTGGATAGGCTGCTGTCAATAAAACGCTCATAATGGCCAAGATCCAGATCCGTTTCGCCGCCGTTGTCTGTTACAAAAACCTCCCCATGCTGGAAAGGGTTCATCGTACCGGGGTCCACATTCAGATAAGGGTCAAACTTCATCATCGTGACACGATAGCCACGGCTTTTTAACAACATACCAAGAGAGGCGGAGGTAACGCCTTTCCCCAGAGAAGACATAACGCCGCCGGTAATAAATACGATCTTCATTTTATTTCTACTCCCCACTCTTTATACACGAATCTGCCCGATTGGGCCTTGGGCCGCACCGGACAAGCGCGGCAGTACCTGTTCCTGAATAAATTCCACGACCTGGTTGGGGCAGCGCCCAATATACAGGCGAGCATCCATGACCTCTTGCAGCTGAGACAATGTAAGGCCAAACGCAGGGTCTGCGGCAATGCGCTCTAACAGATCGTTTGGCTTGCCTTCGCCCTTTACCACCGCGGCTGCCGCCTGCGAATGTACACGCAGCTTTTCATGCAGCTCTTGGCGGTCGCCGCCATGCTTGACAGCCTCCATCAAAATATTTTCCGTAGCCATAAAGGGAAGCTGCTCCTCTACATGGCGCTGGATCATCTGAGGATACACCACCATTCCATCTGCGATGTTGGCGTACAATTCCAATACGGCATCGATGGACAAAAACGCCTCCGGCATACAGATGCGGCGGTTGGCCGAATCATCCAGCGTCCGCTCCATCCACTGCACAGATGCCGTCATGGGCGGATCCATCGCCAGGGCAATCACATGGCGGGCCATCGAACAGATGCGTTCGCTGCGCATGGGGTTGCGCTTATACGCCATCGCTGAAGAGCCAACCTGGCTTTTTTCAAAGGGTTCTTCTACCTCCCGCATATGCTGAAGCAGGCGAAGGTCGTTGGCAAATTTGCTGGCGGACTGCGCAATGGAGGACAGCGTGCTTAAAATACGGCTATCAAACTTACGTGGATAGGTCTGCCCGGATACAGGGAAGGAGGATTCAAAGCCCATCTTCTGACAAATCTTAGCATCCAGCTGTTTACATTTCTCCTCATCGTTTTCAAATAAATCCATAAAGCTGGCCTGTGTGCCCGTTGTTCCTTTGCAGCCAAGCAGCTTAAAGCTGGCCAGGCAACAGTCTAGCTCGTCCAGGTCCATCATCAGCTCTTGGATCCATAGCGTGGCGCGCTTGCCGACGGTGACCAGCTGAGCGGGCTGTAAATGCGTATAGCCCAGCTGCGGCATGTCCTGGTAGGCCAGGGCAAAGCGGCTTAGGCGCTCCACCACAGCCAAAAGCTTGCCGCGTACCAGGCGCAGCGCTTCACGATAGATGATAAGATCCGCATTGTCCGTTACATAACAGCTGGTAGCGCCCAGATGGATGATGCCTTTGGCTTCCGGCGCATCCTGCCCATAGGCATAGACATGTGCCATCACGTCATGGCGAATCTCCTTTTCTTTGGCGGCTACCACTTCATAATCGATGGGCTCAATGTGCGCTTTCAGCGCATCCACCTGTGCCTGCGTAATGGGTAGCCCTAGCTCCATTTCAGACTCCGCCAAAGCGACCCACAGCTTGCGCCAAGTGGTATACCGCATATCCGGGGAGAAGAGACGGCTCATTTCTGCGCTGGCATACCGCGCATTGAATGGGCTTTGATATGTGTCATTCATCTTTGGCGCTCCTTTTTAATTTTTTTGAGTATGGAAACACAGTTCTTACATTTATGGATATCCATCGGATAGTTGCCGTCAAAGCAGGCAGTGCAGTACCCTTGGTTATAATCGCTGACAGCTTGCTCCAAAAGCGGCAGATCCAGATAGGCGAGGGAATCCAGCCCAAGGCTCTTGCGCAGATCCTCTACCGATTGTTGAGCGCCGATTAAATGCTTGCTCGTCGGTGTATTGATGCCAAATAAACAGGGAAATTTTACCGGCGGGGAAGAGATGCGCATATGCACTTCCTTGGCCCCGGCATCCCGTAGCATACGCGCAATGATGATGCTGTTGGTACCGCGCACGATAGAGTCGTCTACCAGCAGGACTCGCTTGCCGGCCACCTGTTTTTTCAAAACGCTGAGTTTTAAGCGTACAGCCAATTCGCGTGCCTGCTGTTTGGGCGTGATAAAGGTACGGCCGATGTAACGGTTTTTTACCAAAACATCGCCATAGGGAATGCCGCTGGCCTCCGCGTAACCCTGCGCGGCCGCGATGGCGCTGTCCGGCACGCCGGCGACAATGTCCGCATCCACCTGCTGCACGCTGGCCAGCATCTGGCCGGCCCGGCGGCGTGCTTGGTATACCGGAATGCCGTCAATCACGCTGTCCGGCCGGGCAAAGTAGACATATTCAAACAAACATGTTCCGTGGTTTTCGCGCACAGGGGTACGGTAGCTTTGAATGCCTTCTTTGCCAATGGAGATAATTTCGCCCGGCTCCACATCGCGGACAAATTCAGCCCCCAAAACATCAAAAGCACAGGATTCCGAAGCCACCATATAGGTATCGCCCAATTTGCCGATGCACAACGGGCGAATCCCCCAAGGATCACGCACGCCATAAACGTGCGTCCGCGTCATCAGCACCAGCGCATAGGAGCCGTAAACGCATTCCATCATTTCCTTGATGCGATCCGGCATGGATTTGGCGCGGGAACGGGAAATCAGATGGGCGATCAACTCGGTATCCATGTCTGTTTGAAACAGAACGCCGTCCTCCCTGAGATATCGGCTCAGGGCAGGGGCGTTGACCAAGTGGCCGTTATGCGCCAGCGCTAAGAACCCTCCCTGGAATTTCATCAGCAGGGGCTGGGTATTCAATACGTTGGTGGCGCCGCTGGTAGCATAGCGCACATGGCCAATGAGCAGTTTTTTGCCCATCAGCGGCCCCAAGCCATCATGCTGGAAAACATCCGTCACAAGACCGATGTTTTTAATCAGCTGTGCAGGGCCGCCGTTGGAGGCTGCCATGCCACAGCCGTCCTGGCCGCGATGCTGTAAAGCCTGAAGAGCAAAATAGCCCATATGCGCGCTGTCCATTTCAGATTGGTTGTAGACGCCGAAAACGCCGCATTCTTCACGTAGCTGATCCATGTTATTTATCCAACCCCAAACGGTGCATTACTTCTTGGTATGCTTCCTCGGTCTTGCCCAGGTCGCGGCGGAAACGGTCCTTATCCAGCTTTTCGCCGGTTTTGTCGTCCCACAGGCGGCAGGTATCTGGCGAAATTTCGTCCGCTAGGATCACGGTGCCGTCTGGCAGCTTGCCAAATTCCAGTTTAAAGTCCACCAAGATCATATGCGCCTGCTGCAAGCGCTCCTGTAAAAGCTCGTTGATCTTTAGCGCCATCTCTGAAATGGTCTTTACATCCTCATCTGAAGCCAGTCCAACGGCGCGGATATGGTATTCATTGACGATCGGGTCGCCCAAATCATCATTTTTATAGCAAAACTCCAATACTGTAGAAGCCATCTTGGTACCTTCTGGCACGCCCAAGCGCTCCGCCAGGGAACCGGCGGCAATGTTGCGCACGATGACCTCCAACGGCACGATCTTCACATGCTTTACCAGCGTATCGCGGTCGTTTAGCTCTTTGACATAGTGCGTGGGAATGCCCTTTTCCTCCAGCATTTGAAACATGGCGTTGCTCATGCGGTTGTTGATTACGCCCTTGCCGACGATCGTACCTTTTTTCAGGCCGTTTTGCGCCGTCGCATCATCCTTATAATGAACCATGACGACGTTTGGGTCTTCGGTTGCAAAAACTTGTTTGGCTTTTCCTTCATACAAAAGTTCGCTCATAAGATAATCCCTCCACAAATTGTTTCGTTCATCCACGGATGATGATTTGTTCACGTTCCGGTCCCACGGAAACATATTTGATAAAGACGCCCAGCTGCCTTTCCGCATACAGGACATAATCCTGCGCCGCTTGGGGCAAATCTTCAAACTTACGGATGTGGCTAATCTCACATTGCCAGCCTGGCAGTGTTTCATACACAGGTTCAGCCCGATCTAGCAGCTGCGTAGCGGGGAAGCGTGTTATTTCCTTGCCATCCACCTTGTAAGCACGAATCACGGGAATGCTGGGCATATGGCTCAACACATCCATCTTTGTCAACGCGATGTCGCTGGCCCCTTGCAGCTCAATGCCGTGCTTTGTGGCGACCAAGTCAAAATACGCAACCCTGCGTGGGCGCCCGGTGGCTGCGCCGTATTCTCCGCCGGCTTCGCGCAGCGCATCCCCTTCAGCGCCGTCCAATTCTCCGACGAACGGGCCGGCCCCCACACAGGAGGAATATGCCTTGACTACGCCGACTACCTTGTCCAGCTTGATGCTGGGCAGCCCGCAGCCGATGGGTGCATACCCGGCCAACGGGGAAGAAGAGGAGGTATAAGGATAAATGCCATAATCCAGATCCCTTAACGCCCCTAGTTGCGCTTCCATCAAAACATTTTTGCCACAGGACAACGCTTCGCGCAGCACCTGGCCTACGTCCGTTATATACGGCTTTAGAACGCTGCCGTAGGTATCCAGCCAGGCCTGCATCTGCTCCATGGAGATCGCTTCGCAGTGATATGCACTGCCCAGCAACGCGTTTTTCCAATCCACAAGGCGGTACAGATGCTCATGCAGCGATTCAGGATAAAATAAATCGCCCATCTGCAGCGTCTTTTTCATGGCCTTATCCCCATATACGGGGGAGATGCCGCGGCGTGTGGAGCCGTATTGCGCGGCCCCCAGCCTGTCCTCTTCCATTTGATCCTGCCAACGATGGAAAGGCATGCAGATCATGGCCCTATCGGAAATGTATAAATTCTCCGGAGAAATGGAAACGCCGGCCTTTTGGAGCCGCTCGATCTCTCCGCAAAGGTGCTCCAAATCGATGACGGTGCCAGGCCCTAAAATGTTAATGGTACCCGGACGAAAAATCCCGGAAGGGAGAAGATTCAACGCAAATTTACCAAATTCATTGATGACGGTATGGCCGGCATTGTTGCCGCCCTGATACCGGACAACGACCTCATAGGATTCGGATAAATAATCCACCATGCGGCCCTTGCCTTCATCTCCCCAGTTGATGCCAACGATGGCTGTAACAGACATATGGTTTCCTCCTAAAGGAACTGCGGAAACACAGTTTTGTTTATAACAGAAATATTATAGTCTAAAACCGACCTTTTTTCCATTGAAAATTCACAAATTCGCGCCAGGAAATTGTTGTGAATACAATTCATAGAAGAAATAGCAAAAACTTCTTTACACTATCATGATAAAGTGTTATAGTGTGGTATCATCCGCTGAGGAGGCAGAGCAATGCAAGAGGTTGTGGTCATTGATTATGGCATGGGCAATCTGCACAGCGTGCAGAAAGCGCTTTCTTTTTTAGGTGCGCAGCCAAAATTATCTCAGGATGCTGAGAAAATACAAACGGCGCAAAAGCTGATTTTGCCTGGCGTAGGGGCATTTGGAGATGCGATGGCAGAATTGTCCAGGCGGGGATTGGTGCAGGCCATACAAGAAGCTGTTGAAAAAGGAACGCCCCTGATGGGAATTTGCTTGGGCATGCAGCTGTTGTTTGAATCCAGCACAGAGGGCGGATGGCAGCAAGGCTTAGGGCTGATCCCTGGGGAAATTACAAAATTTGCCATACGGGAAAAGGTGCCGCATATGGGCTGGAATAGCGTAGAAAATAGGGATGAGGAAATGTTTGCCGGCCTGCCTAAGGAGTTTTCTGTTTATTTTGTGCATAGCTACTGTGCCCAGCAGATAGAAAAGCCGTATGTAAGCGGTATTACGGAATATGAAATTCCATTTGCCTGCGCTGTGCACCAAGATAATATTTATGGTTGTCAATTTCATCCAGAAAAAAGCGGAGACAATGGGATGCAGATTCTGCGCAATTTCTTGGCGCTGAAGGGAGCAGAACAATGCTGAAAAAAAGAATCATTCCTTGCCTGGATATACGAGATGGCCGCGTAGTCAAAGGCATTCAATTTGAAAACATCCGAGATGCCGGCGACCCAGTAGAAACGGCGCGGCGTTACAGCCAACTGGGCGCAGATGAGATCACCTTCTTGGATATCAACGCTACGCACGAGGGCAGAAGCACGATGTTTGATGTCGTAGAGCGCACGGCAGAGCAGGTGTTCATTCCCTTTACCGTAGGCGGCGGGATCCGTGATATCGATACCATCCGGGAGGTGCTGCGCCGCGGGGCGGATAAAATATCCCTCAATTCGCCTGCGGTGCAAACGCCGGAGCTGATAGAGGAAGGCGCCATGCGCTTTGGGAGCCAGTGTATCGTTGTATCTATCGATGTAAAGCGCTGTCAGGATAGGGATGGCTGGGATGTGTACATTCATGGGGGCCGCATCAATACGGGGCTGGATGCGATGGAGTGGCTGTATGAGGTGCAAAAGCGAGGAGCGGGGGAGATCTTGCTCACTAGCATGGACGCCGACGGTTCCATGCAGGGATTTGATCTGCCCGTTCTCGAGCAGGCGTCTAAAATTTGCAAAGTGCCGCTGATCGCGTCCGGCGGAGCGGGTACGATGGAGCATTTTGCACAAGCGGCCCGGGCGGGTGCAGATGCAATGCTTGCCGCTTCGTTATTCCACTTTGGGCATTTACAGATCGGTACACTGAAAAAGTACTTGGATCAGCAAGGGATCCCTATGCGGCTGGACGGCATCCAAGCATAGAAAATACGCAAAGACAAAATCTCCCTTTGAATCCACAAATAATTTACATATATTTACAAGATAGTTGACGATTGAATATAAATTGTAAAGAAGATAAAATAGTTAATTTACAATACAGCAACCTTCAACAATGCAAAAAAGGAGGGCATTAAAACCCTCCTTTTATTACGCTTATTTTTGGATTAAATCCAGGATCAACTGACGAATTACTTTGGGATTGGCCTTGCCGCGCGTTTTTTTCATGGCAGCGCCGATCAAACTGGCAAAAGCTTTTTCCCGACCGCCAAGATATGCCTCCACGGTATCCTGGTTTTCCGCAACGACCTCTTTGGCTACCTGTAAAAGGGCATCGGTATCCTCCATCTGTGCCAGATTTTTCTCTTTAACGATCGTATCCGGATCCTTACCGGTTTCCACCATCGTTTCCAGCACGGTCTTGGCCCCGGAAGAATTGATTTTATTGCCGGTGATTAGCTGCACAAATGCGCCGTATTGCTCTCCTGTAAAAGGAAGCGGCTCTTCCTGGGCAGCATGCTCGTTCCACAGGCTGGCCATAGGGCCGATCAGCCAGTTGGCAGCAATTTTTGCATCTGCCTTTTGGGCTAGCGCACCATCCATCAACGTAGTCATCCAAGCGGTATTGGCCAAAAGCCGCGCTTCTTGGCTGGCCAAGCCCAGCGCCTCGTATCTCTGGGAGCGGGCCTGTGGCAGCTCCGGCAGGCTATCCTTGAGTTCCTGCATGTGCTCGGCGGAAATGACAATAGGAGGCAGATCCGGCTCAGGGAAGTAACGATAATCCTGGCTGTCCTCTTTATCGCGCATGGCGTAGGTTTTGCCAAGATCATCATCCCAGCGCAATGTCTGCTGGATAACCTTCTCACCTTTTTCCAACAGCTCTGCCTGCCGGCGCGCCTCATACGCAATGGCACGGGTAACAGAACGGAAGGAATTCAGGTTTTTCATTTCGCAGCGCGTACCGTATTCTGTGCTTCCTTCTTCCCGCAAAGACAGATTTACATCGCAGCGCATAGAGCCTTCCTGCATTTTGCAATCCGATACGCCAAGGGAAATCAGCAACTCTCTGAGTGCCTGCAAAAAGGTGCAGACCTGGGAGGCGGAGCGAAAATCCGGATCGGTCACGATTTCAATCAGCGGTACGGCGGCACGGTTGTAGTCCGCGCGGCTGGCGGCCTGCTTGGGCAGATGTACCAGTTTGCCCGCATCCTCTTCCATATGAATCTCGGTAAAGCCAATGGTAAAGGGCGTACCGTCTTCATCGACTAGGTTGAGCTGGCCGCCGGAGCAGATGGGCACGCCTCGCTGAGAAATCTGATAGCCCTTCGGCAGATCAGGATAATGATAGTTTTTTCGGTCCATATAGCTGACGGGCGCTACCTCGCACCCTAAGGCCAGGCCTACCCTTGCCGCATAATCTACCACCGATTGATTCATTACGGGCAAGCTGCCGGGCAATCCCAGGCATACAGGGCAGCAATGGGTATTTTCCTCACCGCCGAACACATTTTCACAGTTACAGAATATCTTTGTCTTGGTGGCCAATTCCACATGAATTTCTAGGCCAATGACGGTTTCGAACTTCATTTCGCGCCTCCTTTTTGGCAAACCGGACGAATCATCGATTGGCCGAAATTCTGCTGGTAGGCATGGCCGGCGTTGAGGACTTTGGCATCTTGATAATGTGCGCCGATCAGCTGTAGGCCAATGGGCATGCCATCCTCATCCTTACCGCAGGGAACGGAAAGGCCGGGCAGCCCTGCGATGTTGACTGCAACTGTACACACATCGGCGGCATACATGGCCAGCGGATCGGTCACTTCTCCCATTTCCCAGGCAACGTTCGGGGAAGTGGGCGTCAACAGTAAATCATAGGTTTCAAAGGCTTTTCTAAAATCCCGTTTGATCAGCGCACGGGAGGCCAGCGCCTTTTTGTAATACGCATCATAGTAGCCGGCGGATAGCACGAAAGCGCCCAGCATAATGCGGCGTTTTACCTCATCGCCAAACCCTTCGGTACGGGTACGGATCAGCATATCCTCAAAGCTTTCCGCCTCTTCGGCCCGGAAGCCGTAACGCACGCCGTCATACCGGGCCAGGTTGCTGCTTGCTTCTGCACAGGCCAATAGATAATAGGTGGGAAGCCCATATTGCGTCAAAGGCAGCGAGCAGGGCTCTACGATGGCCCCCAGCGATTCCAGATCACGCGCGGCCTTTTGTACCGCTTCGCGAACCTGCTGGGTTACGCCTTGCCCGAAATACTCCTGCGGTATCCCGATTTTTACCCCCTTGACATCTCCGGTCAAAGAAGATTCGAACTTAGGTGCGGCCTGCTGCATGGAAGTAGAATCCTTAGCATCCGGGCCGGCAATGGCGTCCATAACGACAGCACAATCCTCCACAGTGTGGGAAAACACGCCGATTTGATCCAGCGAAGAGGCAAAGGCAATCAGCCCATAACGGGAAACCATGCCATAGG
>ULQP01064617.1_pt1 | contig 21054 bp, 21 predicted proteins | sample 1954571 | NCBI WGS metagenome assembly ULQP01 (sample SAMEA4835657, study PRJEB28245) | human gut metagenome | biome: gut microbiome; material: fecal sample | place: Denmark | collected 2008 | reverse complement strand
ACAATAATCAAATACTTATAAAATAAGGAGATATGGGAATAAATGAAATTAGGAATGGTAGGGCTGCCGAATGTAGGCAAATCGACCCTTTTCAACGCAATAACAAACGCGGGGGCGCAATCGGCGAATTACCCCTTTTGCACAATAGAGCCGAATGTGGGAATGGTGAGCGTGCCGGACGAGCGGCTTGAAAAACTGGCGGAGATATATAACCCGGACAAGTTTACACCGGCGGTTATTGAATTTGTGGATATTGCAGGGCTTGTAAAGGGCGCTTCAAAGGGCGAGGGGCTTGGCAATAAGTTCCTTTCCAACATACGCGAGGTGGACGCAATAGTCCACGTGGTGCGCTGCTTTGAAAGCGACGATATTATTCACGTTGAAGGCTCGGTTGACCCCGCGCGCGATATTGAAACAATAAACTTGGAGCTTATTTTTTCTGATATTGAAATGGCGCAGCGCCGCCTTGATAAAACCGCAAAGGCGCTCAAAGGCGATAAATCGCTGCAGGGCGAGGTTGATTTCTTAAAAAGGCTTATAGCCCACCTTGAAAACGGGTTACCCGCCCGCTCGGTTGAAATTAACGACGAAACCGAACAAAACGTGCTTGACACCACGGCGCTGCTTTCGGCAAAGCCTGTAATTTACGCCTGCAATATGAGCGAGGAGGACTTTACCTCGGGCATAGAGTCAAACAAAAACTACAACGCGGTAAAGGAAATTGCCGAGCGCGAAAAGGCGGAAATTCTGCCGATATGCGCCGCCCTTGAGGCTGAAATTTCGGGGCTTTCGGATGAAGAAAAGGTTATGTTCCTTGAAGAATTGGGGCTTGAGCGCTCGGGGCTTGACCGTATGATTCAAAAGTGCTACCACCTTTTGGGGCTTATTTCTTACCTTACCGCTGGCAAGCCCGAGGTGCGCGCCTGGACTATTAAGCAGGGCACAAAGGCGCCGCAGGCGGCTGGCAAAATACACTCCGACTTTGAGCGCGGCTTTATTCGCGCAGAGGTTATAAACTTTGACGAATTTATAAACGAATGTGGCGGCAGCATGACGGTTGCAAAGGAAAAGGGACTTGTAAGGAGCGAGGGCAAGGAATATGTTATGAAGGACGGAGACATTGTTCTCTTCCGTTTTAATGTTTGATTTTCGGAGTTGATGTTTTATGGGTGGTTTTTATTACTACGGTATAGACTCGCTTTACATTTATCTTGTAGTTCCGGCAATTATAATAATGCTCTGGTCGCAGATAAGGGTAAAAACGGTTTTTTCAAAGTACAGCACACATCATTCGCCGCTTACCGGAGCGGACGCCGCGCGGCGGGTGCTTGAAGCAAACGGTGTATATAATGTTAAAATAGAGCGCGTTTCGGGCAATCTTACCGACCACTACGACCCGAGGACTAACGTTATACGCCTTTCCGATTCGGTTTACGGCGCAAACAACCTTTCCGCCGTGGGCGTTGCCGCGCACGAGGCGGGGCATGCCGTTCAGTACTCAAAGGGCTATGTGCCCATAAAGGTGCGCTCGGTAATACTGCCGGTATGTAATTTGGGCTCGCAGCTTTCAATGCCGCTGCTTATAATCGGGCTTATCTTCGATTTTTATTTTCTTGTGAAGCTGGGCGTTATTTTCTTCTGCGTGGCGCTACTTTTTCAGCTTTTAACGCTGCCTATTGAGTTCAACGCGTCTCACAGAGCGCTTGTGACGCTTGATTCTTCGGGACTTATAAGTGAAGACGAGAAAAAAGCGGTTCGCAGGGTGCTTTCCGCCGCGGCTATGACCTATGTTGCGGCGCTGCTTGTATCGCTTACGCAGCTTATACGTCTTTTGGCAATTACCAAGAGAAACAGGCGGTAATTTTTACTGCACGGCTTTGGCTGAATAGCCGAAAGAATTATCACCCATAATAACTACGGGTGATAAAATGAAACAGCGAAAAATAAGATTTATGCTTTTTTCAATAGGCGCCGTGGGCTACGGGCTTATTGAGGTTATGTGGCGCGGCTACACGCACTGGTCAATGCTTGGGGCGGGCGGTATTTGCTTTGTGTTCTTCGGCACAATAAGCGAAAAGCTCAAAAAAGCGGGACTTTTAATAAAAGGACTTGTAGGCAGTACCTTTGTTACGGGTATTGAGTTCATTTTCGGCGTTGTATTTAATATAATTTTAAAGAAGAACGTTTGGGATTACAGCAAAATGCCAATGAACATAGGCGGACAGATTTGTATGCCCTATTCCTGCCTTTGGGTGCTTTTAAGTCTTGTGTGTATTCCGTTTGCGGGCAAGGTAAAAAAACAGTTGGGCAATAATATTATTAAAAAATAAGGCGGAAATAAAAGTGGAATTTCTTCACAGAACCTGGGCGGAAATTGATGTTGACGCCCTTGTACATAACTTCGGTATTATTAAAAAAGAGGCGGCGGGCACTAAAATAATGGCGGTCGTAAAGGCTGACGCCTACGGTCACTCCGCGCGCAACGTCGCTCCCCTGCTTGAGGCGGAGGGGGCAAACGCTTTTGCCGTTTCAAATATAGTAGAGGCGATAACGCTGCGCGGCTGCGGTATAACCAAGCCTATTCTTATTTTGGGCTATACGCCTGTTAGTATGGCTTCGCAGCTTTATATTAACGATATAACCCAGAGCGTTTACTCCCCCGAATACGCCGCCGCACTCTCAAAAAAAGCCACGGCGGATAAGGTAAGAATTAAAATACACATAAAACTTGATACGGGTATGAGCCGCATTGGGTTTGACTGCCGTGATAATTCTCTTTCGGGGATTGATGACGCAATTGCCGCCGCGCGGCTGCCGGGCTTTGATTTCGGCGGAATTTTCACGCATTTTGCCGTTTCCGACCGCACCCCGCAAGAAGAGGACGGCTTTACCGCCGCGCAGTATTCGCGCTTTATTGCGGCAAAGGAGCGCTTTATAAAGGCGGGGCTTACCCCAAAAATTTGCCACTGCTGCAATTCGGCGGCTTTCTGCCTTGATACCGATAAGCACCTTGATATGTGCCGCCCGGGCATAATTCTTTACGGACTTACCCCGTCGTCGGGCTTAAAGCTAAAAGAAGATTTTATACCCGCAATGACGGTGAAATCGGTTGTTTCAATGGTTAAAACCGTTAAAAAGGGCGATACCGTAAGCTACGGCAGAACCTTTACCGCCGAAAGGGAAATGAAAACCGCAACAGTAACCGCAGGCTATGCCGACGGCTACCCGCGGCTGCTTTCAAATAAAGGCTATGTTTTAATAAAGGGCAAAAAAGCCCCAATAATCGGCAGGATATGTATGGATCAGATGTCGGTTGACGTGACGGATATTGAAGACGTAAAGCAGGGCGACGAGGTAATTTTATTCGGCAGGGAATTACCCGTTGAGGAGCTGGCGGATATGTGCGGCACCATAAATTATGAAATAATCTGCGGCATATCCCCGCGCGTTCCGCGAATAATAGTAAAAAACAGTGCGATATGAAAAAGTATATTTTAACGCTTGATGAAGGAACAACCAGCGCCCGCGCCGTGCTTTTTGATAAGGGCGCGGGTGTCGTATCGGTTGCACAAAGAGAATTTAAACAAATATACCCGCAGCCCGGCTTTGTGGAGCACGACCCCGTGGAAATATTTTCGGTTCAGTACGCCGCCGTTACTGAGGCTATAACGGCAATAGGCGCCTCTGCCGATGAAATTGCTGCCGTGGGGGTTACAAATCAGCGTGAGACCACGATTATATGGGATAAAAATACAGGCGAGCCAATCTATAACGCGATAGTGTGGCAGTGCCGCCGCACATCCGAAATGTGCGATAAATTACGCGCTGACGGCTTAGAGGAATATATACGTAAAACAACGGGGCTACGCATTGACGCATATTTCAGCGCCACCAAAATTAAATGGATACTTGATAACGTGCCCGGCGCGCGCGACAGAGCCGAAAACGGCGAGCTGCTTTTCGGCACGGTTGATACATGGCTTATATGGAAGCTCTCGGGCGGCAAAATTCACGTTACCGACCGCACAAACGCCGCAAGAACAATGCTTTACGATATACACGCGCTCAAGTGGGATAAAAAACTGCTTGAAATACTGCAAATCCCAAAGTGTATGCTGCCTGAGGTGCGCCCAAGCAGCGAAATTTACGGCAACGTAAATATTCTGGGCGCGGAAATACCCGTTTCGGGCATTGCGGGCGACCAGCAGGCAGCGCTTTTCGGGCAGAAATGCTTTTGCGAAGGCGATATTAAAAACACCTACGGCACGGGCTGCTTTTTGCTTATGAACACGGGCGCCGCCGCGTTTGAAAGCAAAAACGGGCTTATAACCACCATTGCCGCCGACGCGGGCGATAATATATGCTACGCGCTTGAGGGCAGCGTGTTTGTGGGCGGTGCGGTCATTCAGTGGCTGCGCGACGAATTAGGGCTTATAGCATCAGCTGCCGAAAGCGAAAAAGCGGCGCTTTCCGTTCCCGATTCGTCGGGGGTTTACATTGTTCCCGCCTTTGCGGGGCTTGGCGCGCCCTACTGGGATATGTACGCCCGCGGCACAATTTGCGGGCTTACGCGCGGCAGCGGCAAAAACCACATAATAAGGGCTTGCCTTGAAGCCATAGCCTACCAGACTAACGACCTTATAATCGCGCTTAAAGCGGACACGGGGCTGCCTATCAATCACATAAGAGCGGACGGCGGAGCTGCCGCAAATAACTTTTTAATGCAGTTTCAGGCGGATATTTCGGATGTAGGGGTTATAAGACCCGCGCAGACCGAGGCTACCGCCGCGGGAGCGGCTTATCTTGCGGGGCTTGCCGTGAGCTTTTGGAATAATAAAAACGAGATACTTCGCCTGCCCGATAAGCAAACCGAGTTTAAACCCGCAATTACGGCAAAACGCCGCGAAGCGCTGACGGACGGCTGGAAACGCGCTGTGCGCAGCACTAAAGCCTTTTAAGGAGGAAAAACCTATGCATTACGAGCTTAAAGCAATAGAGGTGCCCGGCACCGATAATATTCACACGCTTAAAGGCAGAATTTATATACCCGAAGGCGAAATTAAGGGCATTTTCCACATTGTTCACGGTATGTGTGAATATATAGCGCGCTACGACCATATTTTCGCATTTTTGGCTGAAAAGGGCTATGTTTGCTGCGGCTATGATAATTTAGGTCACGGCGAAACGGCAAAAAATAAAGATGAATTAGGCTTTATAGCCCACCGCAACGGCTGGAAATACCTTGTGAACGACGTTAAAGCCTTTGAGGACGCGGTGAGAAAAATGTTCCCCGATAAACCGCTTTACCTTATGGGGCACTCCATGGGCTCGTTTATTTCCCGTATAGCCGCCGAAAATTACGGCGACGGAATTGAGAAATTCATAATTTGCGGAACAGGCGGACCCAACGCCGCAGCACCCTTCGGGCTGCTGCTGACCGACATAATGCAGCTGTTTTTCGGAGAAAAGCATCGCTCTAAGCTTATAAACAATATCGCCTTCGGCGCATATAACAAGCGCTTTGAGGGGGAAAGCGAGTACGATTGGGTCACCTCCGACCGCGAGGTTACCGCAAAATATGCGGCAGACGAATACTGCACCTTTAAGTTTACCGTGTCCGCCATGCACGACCTTGTAAAGCTGAATCAGCTCAGCAATCGCGGCGCCTGGTTTAAAAATATGCGCAAAAATCTCCCTGTACTCTTAATTTCGGGCACGCACGACCCCGTTGGAAATTACGGCAAGGGCGTTAAAACGGTTTATAAAAAGCTTAAAGCCGCAGGTATGAAAGATGTTAGTATAAAGCTTTATGAAAACTGCCGCCACGAAATACACAACGATATTTGCAGGCAGGATGTTATGAATGATATTTTGGAGTTTATAGAAAAATAAACCGAGGTATAATTTATGAAAAAGCGAATTTTCCCTATTTGCCTTTCATTTTTAATTTCAGCCGCGTTTTTGGCTGTGGGTATTTACTTTACCTACTGCTTTGTAAAGCATCCCGCACGGAATTTTGCAATTTTAGCAATACCGCCCGCTGTTATATCCGCAGGCATTTATGCCGCTCTCGGCGCGCTTTTGTGTGCGAATAAGCTTAACCGAACAAGAGCCATATACATATTCGCAATCGCTCTTGTTGCAGCATTAGGTCCGCCTATTTTTCTTGCCCTGTTAATGTTCCCGTACTTTTTCTCTGAGCTTGGGTTGGAATTAGCCTTACAGTTATTTGTGCCCGTTATTCCCTGTGTGCTCCCGCTCGTTATGATATTCAAGTCAAAGGATTAACCTTAATTCAAATTTCTTTACCGCCGATTATCGCTTTTGGTACTTTTTGGGCGTTATTCCGAAACGCTTTTTAAAAAGTGAAATAAAATGCGAATAATCGGCGGTAAAAATTTTTCGTATAGCTCATTAACCGAGCAGCCGCCGCCAGATTTTCGGGCGACATAGGCTTTTTATCCACCGTGTTTGTAAGCGGGGTTATATAAAAGCCTACATTTGAAAAAAAGTTCTTGACAAATGGAAATTATCTGTTATAATAAAAACAGTAATCATTACTGATTTAGGTGATATGATGAAAAACTTTTCACGGCAGCGTGAGGAAATAATCAAGGTTCTCCGCTCAACTTACACACATCCCACCGCCGCTTGGGTATATTCGCGTGTAAAAGAGGTTATACCAAATATAAGTCTCGGCACTGTATACCGTAATCTTGCAGCTTTAAGCGAAACCGGCGAAATACTTTCGCTTTCGGTGGGTGACGGGTTTGAACATTTTGACGGTAATCCCGCCCCGCAGGCGCATTTGCACTGCCGCCTTTGCGGCAAAATTGCCGATGCCCCCATGCACGGCGACCCGCTGGCAGATGTCGCCCGTGAGCACGGCTTTGAGCCGGAAACCTCGGTTTATATTGAATACGGCGTCTGTGAAGAGTGCAAAAAACAAAAATAATTTTTTGGAGGAATAAAAAATGAAAAAGTTTGTATGTCTTGTTTGCGGTTATGTTTATGAGGGCGAGTCCGCTCCCGATGAGTGCCCCATCTGCCATGCTCCGGCATCAAAGTTTGCTGAGCAGGCGGCTGAGAAAACCTGGGCGGCTGAGCACGTTGTAGGCATAGCTAAGGGTGTAGACCAGAGAATAATCGACGGTCTGCGTGAAAACTTCAACGGCGAGTGCACCGAGGTGGGAATGTACCTTGCAATGGCGCGCGTAGCCCACAGAGAGGGCTATCCCGAAATCGGGCTTTACTGGGAAAAGGCAGCTTTTGAGGAGGCTGAGCACGCTGCAAAGTTTGCCGAGCTTTTGGGCGAGGTTGTTACCGACAGCACCAAGAAAAACCTTGAAATGCGCGCAGATGCCGAAAACGGCGCCACAATGGGCAAATTTGAGCTGGCAAAGCTTGCAAAGGAGCTTAATCTTGACGCTATTCACGACACCGTTCATGAAATGGCAAAGGACGAGGCCCGACATGGCAGAGCGTTTGATGGCTTGCTTAATAGATATTTCAAATAATTACAGGGCGCTATAAAACGGTATGAGCGTGTCGAATAATTCGACACGCTCATTTTTTAATTATTCATCTTTTATCCATAGAAAGATATTCGCGGTGCGGCTGAACGCTCATATAAGCCGGGCGTATAATCTTTCCGGCGTTAAGCAGCTCTTCTATTCTGTGGGCGCTCCAGCCGGCTATACGCGCTATTGCGAAAAGCGGTGTGTAAAGCTCGTGCGGCAGCCCTAACATATCGTAAACAAAGCCGCTGTAAAAGTCTACGTTTACGCTGACACCCTTATACATTTTTCTTTCCCCCGCTATTATTTCTGGGGCGAGCCTTTCAACAGCGGAGTAAAGCGCGTATTCGCGGTCAAGTCCCTTTTCCTCGGAAAGCGACTTTACAAAGCCCTTAAAGACCTCGGCACGCGGGTCTGAAACCGAATATACCGCGTGACCTACGCCGTAAATAAGCCCTGCTTTATCAAATGCCTCTTTGTGGAGTATCTTTTTAAGGTAAGCGGATATTTCCTCCTCATCGTTCCAGTCGCGCACATTTTCCTTTATATCGTTAAACATAGCGCACACCTTTATATTCGCCCCGCCGTGCTTAGGACCTTTAAGCGAGCCGAGCGCCGCGGCGATTGCGGAATAGGTGTCTGTTCCCGAGGAAGATACAACGTGGGTTGTAAAGGTGGAGTTGTTACCGCCGCCGTGCTCTGCGTGCAGCACAAGCGCCGCGTCAAGCACCTTTGCCTCAAGCGGGGTGTATTTTCCGTCAATTCTGAGCATATATAAAATGTTTTCAGCGGTTGAAAGCTCCGCGCGCGGCTCGTGAATAAAAAAGCTGTTGCTGCCGCGCAGATAATAGTCGTAGGAGTGGTAGCCGTATACCGAAAGCAGCGGAAATCTCGCAATAAGCTGTAAGCACTGGCGAAGGACGTTTGGAATAGAGGTGTCCTCGGCATTGGTATCATATGAATAAAGGGTCAAAACGCTGCGTGCTAATGAGTTCATCATATTGGCAGAGGGCGCTTTCATAATAATATCCCTTACAAACGAGCCCGGCAGGGTGCGGTAGGAGGAAAGCAGCGAGCAAAAGTCACTTAGCTGCTCAGCGTTCGGCAGGCTTGCAAAAAGCAAAAGATACACTATTTCCTCAAAGCCGAAGCGCCCGTCCCTTATAAAGCCGGCGACCAGCTGCTCAACATCATAGCCCCTGTAATAAAGCTTGCCGCGGCAGGGTACTTCCTCGCCGTTTACAATTTTTTTGGAAACTATTTCGGATATTTCGGTAAGACCCGTAAGCACGCCTTTACCGTTTAAATCTCTCAGTCCCCTGTTCACCTTATGTTCGATATACAGCTGCGGCTCAATGCGGCAGTTATCCGTGCAGAGAGACGAATACTTGAGTATTTCGGGTGTTATATCGTTCCCCGCGTAGCCGTTATTTCCGTTCATATTATCACTTCCCTTATTATTTATTATATTATTTTACCATAAAATCTCAAAAAGAATTTTAACTGCGTGTGAACTTTCAGGGCGTATTGCGCCTGTTAAGAAAATCTTAAAACTTTTACCTGTTGTTTTTTTGAAAAAATGTGTTATAATTGGTGTATATTAAACCTCGCACTCTGAAAGGAATGTTTATAAATATGTCTTTCCGGAAAGCAGGAAATAACATCCTTCTTTTTTTCAGACAAACACTTCCCTGCTTTATAAGGGAAAATTTTGAAATAAAAAGCTCAAAACGTTCAAAAATAATCGGTGCTGTAATATGCGCCGTTACTCTCATTGCCGTTATACTGGATGTAAACGCATATACCTCGCAGGAATTTGCCTCAAAATGGCTGCTGCTTGCCTTTGCGCTTATGTGTCCGTTTATTCTCGGTATAGCCGCGGCGTATTCGGTTGTTATTAAAACCGATAAGCTAAATAAGGTCTGGCATTTTATAGGGCTGTTTTTAATGCCGTTTGCCACCATTACAATGACCGAATGTTTAAATAACGTATTTATTTACAATATGACCTATTTGGGCTTTTTCGGGAATTACATGCTTGTAATAATAATGTATTTCCTGATTTTTGCCGTTTCTGGCAGTTTTCGGCTTTCATATCTTATAGTCAACCCCGTATTATTCGGTTTCGGCGTTGCGCACAGCTATATTATGGACTTCCGCGGCACGCCGTTTTTGCCTATGGACTTTTTAAGCATAAAAACCGCCGTAGGCGTTGCAAACACATATAATTACACCCCGACATATAAAATTATGACGGCGGCGCTCTTATTTATTTTTATTATAATTATAGGCGCAAAAACCAAAACTCCGAAATATAATATTCTTACAAGGGTTATATCGCGTACATTTGCGGGCACCTTTTCCTCGGTTATTCTTATTCTTTTCTATTTTACAAGCATTTTTGCCGATATGGGAGTAAAGCCGGACTTCTGGAACCAGACAAGAGGCTACCATAACTACGGCTTTGCCTTTAACTTTTTCTGCAATACAAAATACCTTTATATGTCGCAGCCGAGCGACTACGACCCCAAGCAGATAAAGGATTATGTAAGCAGCGTTATAAGCGATACCGATAATAAAAACAATATCGACGACGATTACACAAAACCGAATATTATTTGCATAATGAACGAATCGCTTTCGGATTTAAAGGTGCTCGGCAATCTTGAAACCAACGAGGACTATATGCCCTTTATGCGCAGCCTTACCGAAAACACAATTAAGGGCAACCTTTATGTTCCGGTAATAGGCGCGGGCACCTCAAACACCGAGTTTGAGTTTTTAACCGGTCACACAACCGCGTTTTTGCCCTCGGGCAGCAACGCGTATATGCTGTATATTAAAAACCCCATAGCCTCGCTTGTTTCCACGCTTAAAGGTCAGGGCTATTCCGCCGCGGCGCTCCACCCGTATTATGCCGAGGGCTGGAACCGAACCAAGGTTTACAATTATTTGGGCTTTAATAAATTTACAAGCCTTGAAAATATTATTGATATTTCACTTATGCGCGAGTACCAGGCAAACGGCAGCGACCCGAATTACCTGCAATCGCTTATAGAGCAGTATTACCCCGATGAAAGCAATATGCTGATACGCCAGTATATAAGCGACTCCTATGACTATAAGCTTTTAATAAGGGATTATGAGCAGCGGGATAAATCAGTTCCGTTCTTCTGCTTTAACGTTACAATGCAGAACCACGGCGGTTACACCACAAGCTGCGTAAATTTTGACGAAAGCATTTACGCAACCTCGGTTTCAAGGCCGTATACCAAGGCAAACAAATACCTCTCCCTTGTAAAGGCGAGCGACAACGCATTTAAGGAGCTTGTGGAATACTTTAAAAATGTTGACGAGCCCACGGTCATATGTATGTTCGGCGACCACCAGCCCTCGGTTGAATCGGAATTTATAGCCGAGGTTATAGGTACAAACAGTCTTTCGGGGCTTAACCCCGCACAAGAGCAGAGCCGCCATGTAACGCCCTTTATAATATGGGCAAATTACGATATAGGCTCGCAGACTATTGATAAGCTAAGCTCCAACTACCTCTCGTCCCTCGTTCTTAAAACCGCGGGCGTAAAGCTGACGGAATATAATAAATACCTCTTAAAGCTTTCGGAAACACTGCCTGTTATAGATACGGTGGGATATATAGATAACGAAAACAACTATTACAAATGGAGCGATGTTTCCCCCTACAGCCATTTGCTCGATGAATACGAAAAAATACAGTACAACAATATTTTCGACCAGAAAAACGCCGATTCGGATATATTCTATATTAACGGCTATGTTCCCAAAGCGACCGATGAAGAATTGACCGACGAAAGCGGAGAGGAGAATTAAATGCGCAATACCTCGCTTTGCCATATAGAAAAGGACGGCAAGTACCTTATGCTGCACCGCGTTAAAAAGGAAAATGATTTAAACCGCGATAAATGGGTAGGCATAGGCGGAAAATTTGAGGACGGCGAAAGCCCTGAAGAATGTAACGCGCGCGAGGTGCTTGAAGAAACGGGGCTAACTTTGCTTAACGCGCACTACCGCGGAATAGTAACCTTTGTCTCGGATAAATGGGAAACGGAATATATGCACATATTCCATTCCGACGCTTTTACGGGTGAAATTAAGGAATGTGATGAAGGAACGCTGGAATGGATAGATAAGCAGGAGCTTTTCAGCAAGCCCATTTGGGAGGGCGACAAAATATTTTTAAGGCTTTTGGAAAAGCCCACGCCCTTCTTTTCGCTCAAGCTCCAATACATAGGCGATACATTAGTAAATTCCGTTCTGCACTTTGCGGAATAGAAAGAGGAAATTTTATGAATATTTGTATTTACGGTGCGTCAAGCAGCTCCATTGCAAAATCGTATATTAACCCGACAGAGGAATTGGGCGAAAAAATGGCAAAGCGTGGGCATAACCTTGTTTACGGCGCGGGTGCGCTGGGGCTTATGGGCGCCGCCGCGCGGGGCGTTTTAAAGGGCGGCGGTAAAATAATCGGCGTTGTTCCCGCCTTTTTCAAGGTGGACGGCGTGCTTTTTGACGATTGCACCGAAATGATTTTCACCGACACTATGCGTGAAAGAAAGGGCATAATGGAGGAAAAATCCGACGCGTTTATTATGACCCCCGGCGGACTTGGCACATACGATGAATTTTTTGAAATTCTCACCTTAAAGCAGCTGGGAAAGCACACGAAGCCCATAGCTGTGTTTAATATTAACGGCTATTTCGACCCGCTGCGTGCAGTGCTTGAAAATGCGGTAAACAAGCAGTTTATGAGCCCGCAAAGCCTGCGCCTGTGCGAGTTTTTCGACCGCCCCGACCGACTGCTTGATTACCTTGAGGGCTATTCCGATTCGTTTACCTCAATCGGTGATTTTAAGGATATAAGATGATGGATAAGGAAGTAAAGGACAAAACAATCGACACGATTATTGATATTATTTTTTTACTGTATAGCCATATACCTTTCTGAGGAGCTGTCGCAGAAGCTTTTTCACTCCGATAATATTCTGCTTGTTATATTAGTATCCGTTGTAATTTACAGCGCACTGTGCGCTGTAAGTTACAACCGTTTATTATTCGCATAAAAAAACGGTTATTAAAAACCGAAAAAACGACTCACCTTTCTCAGTGAGCCGTTTTTTCGGTTTTAATATTAAGAAGATGGGCAATTCCGGGTATGCTCTCGCCCTGAAAGGACGAGGTTGGCGACATAAGCGCGCCTGTTGACATAAACAGAATATTACTGAAATCTCCCTGCTCCAAACGGTGCATAATATATGAGCAAAGCACCGAGGCGCTGCACCCGCAGCCCGAGCCGCCCGCATGAACGTCCTGCTTTTCACGGTCGAATATCAGCGTTCCGCAATCGCTGTGGCGGCAGCGTATATCCACACCCTCGCGCTCTAAAAGCTCGTAAAGCAGGTTTGTGCCCACATAACCGAGGTCGCCCGTGAAAATTATATCATAATCCTCGGGTTTGGTTTTAGTGTCCTTAAAGAAATTAAGCAGCGTGCCGGCAGCGGCAGGTGCCATTGCCGCGCCCATATTATTTGCGTCCTTGATATTCAAATCCTCTATTTCACCGAAGGTTACCGAGTTTATATAAATATCTCCGCCCTCTCTGCCTAATATCAGCGCGCCCGAGCCTGTTACCGTCCACTGGGCGGTGGGGGTGCGCTGCGAGCCGTAATTAAGCGGAAAGCGGTATTGCCGCTCGGCAGAGCAAAAGTGCGAGGAGGTTACCGAAACGGTTTTTTCTGCGGCGCCCGAATCTATAAAAACGGCGGCAAGCCCGGTAGAAAGCGCCATGGTTGAGCAGGCGCCGTAAAGCCCTATAAACGGTATGCCGAAGCTGCGCAGCCCGAAGGAACTGCCTATGCACTGGTTTAAAAGGTCGCCCGCAAAAATATTATTTATATCCTCTGCCGTCAGCCCCGCTTTATCAAGCGCGGTTTGAACGGCGGTTTTTTGCAGCTTGCTTTCAGCCTTTTCAAAGCTCTTTTCGCCGAAAAAGCTATCCGTAGTGTAGGCGTCAAATTCATTTGAAAGCGGTCCCTCGTGCTCCTTTTTGCCCACCACCGAGCCGTAGCTTATAACTCTCGGTTTATTTTCAAAAATAATGGTGCGTTTTCCCGTTCTTTTCATATTCTCACCCGCAAATACTCATAATATATAAAATAATGCCGTATATAACGCTTGCCAGTGTGCCGTATACTATAACAGGTCCCGCTATTGTAAACATTTTAGCGCCCAACCCTAAAACAAAGCCCTCGCTTTTATACTCAATCGCGGGGGATACCACTGCATTTGCAAAGCCGGTTATGGGTACAAGCGTGCCTGCGCCCGCATGCTTTGCAATTTTATCAAAAATTTTAAGCCCTGTAAGCCATGCGGCAATAAACACAAGCAATGAGGGCACAGCCGCCTTTACTACCTTTTCTGGCATATCAAGCGCCGTGAACCATTCCTTAAAAAGCTGACCTATTACGCATATTAAGCCGCCCACCGCGTAAGCCAAAATAAAATCCTTAACCTTGGTTGAGGGGGGCGATATCCGCTTTGTCATTTTACCGTATTCTTTTTCGGTAGGAAACATATAAACCACATCCTTTTCATATATTATTTGCCCGTAAAAGCCTAAATATAACTTGAAATAAAGATATTTATAAAGTATAATTACAAATAATAAGACCCGAAAAGGAGATTATATAAAATGGATTATATAATTGAGCCCGAAAGGAAAATACCGGTCAAAGCCGAATATGACACGGTAGTTGCGGGCGGCGGTATAGCCGGAATTGCGGCGGCGGCAGCGGCAGCCCGAGGCGGAGCAAGGGTTCTTTTAATTGAAAAGCAATATATGCTGGGCGGGCTTGCAACAGCGGGGCTTGTAACAATTTTTTTGCCGCTGTGCGACGGTATGGGCAGGCAGGTCACCTTCGGTATTGCCGAGGAGCTGCTGCGGCTCTCGGTGCGGCACGGTTATGAGGGGAAATATCCGTCGGCGTGGCTTGAAAACGGTTCGTATGCCGAAAAAGCAAAGCAGCGCTTTGAGGTGCAGTATAATCCGTACATTTTTGCGATCGAGGCTGAAAAATTACTGAAAAGCGCGGGTGTAGATATTCTTTTCGGGACATCTGTTTGCGAGGCTTGTATATCCGGCGGTAAAATTCGGCATATTATAACAGAGAACAAGAGCGGCAGAACAGCTGTAGCTCTTAAAAATATTATTGATTGCTCGGGGGACGCCGATATTTGCAGGCTTGCGGGGGAAAACACGGTTGTTTTTTCTCAGGGCAATGTGCCGGCGTCATGGTACTACTGTGTTGAAGACGGCGAAAACAAGCTGAAAATGCTTGGTTTCAGCGATATTCCCGATTCACAAAAAACCGCCGAGCAGCTTGAAAATTCAAAATCCTCGCTTAGATTTACCGGTCTTGAAGCCGATGAGCTTTCCGACCTGACGCTATACTCCCACTCGGTGCTGCTTGACGACTTTCTGAAAAAGGGAAAGGACACGCCGAAATATTCGCTTTCCTCTATAGCCACCACACCGCAGATTCGTATGACCCGCAGAATTGACGGAAAATACACGCAGGACGATACCGAAATGCATAAGGAATATAATGACAGCGTGGGACTTTTTCCTACTGGAGAAGACCCGGACCTGTTTACGAGCTGCCGTTTGGGGCATTGACGGGCAGAAAAATCACAAATCTGCTGGCTGCCGGACGCTGCATTTCGGCAACGGACGCTATGTGGGATATAACAAGGGTAATTCCCGTTTGCGCCCTTTCGGGGCAGGCCGCGGGAACAGCCGCCGCTATGACCGATAATTTTGACGGCATTGATATAAATAAATTGCAGGATAGCCTAAAGCTGAACGGAGTTATTTTACACGAAAGCGAAATACTTTCCAATATAAAGGATTAAACTATCTTTTTCGGGAATTTTAAGCCTTGGAGCGTGATATAAATGTGTACTGCGGCAGCATACAGAAAAAACGGCTTTTACTTTGGAAGAAATCTTGATTACGAAATGTCCTACGGGGAGGAAATTGTCATAACGCCCCGAAATTTTCGGTTTGATTTTACGGCATACGGAGCAGACGCCGCGCACTATGCCATGATAGGCACGGCGCATATGGCGGGCGGTTACCCGCTTTATTACGACGCGGCGAATGAAAAAGGGCTTTGCATTGCGGGGCTTAACTTTGTAAAGAGCGCATCTTATTCGGAAAGGACGAACGGTTGCACTGCGACCTTTGAGCTTATCCCGCTTGTGCTTGCTAAATGCGCCGATATAGGTGAGGCACGCGTGCTTTTGAGCAAAATAACGCTTGGGAATATTCCGTTCAGCGAGCAGCTGCCCGCTGCAAAGCTGCACTGGATTTTAGCCGATAAAAACGAAACAATTGTTGCCGAGCCGAAAAACGGCAAACTTATAATTCACAGCGACCCTGCAAATGTGCTTGCAAACGAGCCGCCCTTTGATTATCAATTGCAAAACCTGAATAACTATATGGCTTTAAGCCCGCACCCGCCCGAAAACAGCTTTTCGCCTGCGCTGCCTCTGAAAAGTTACAGCCGCGGTATGGGCGCGTTGGGGCTGCCGGGCGATCTTTCCTCACAATCGCGGTTTGTAAGGGCGGCATTTGTTTCGGCAAACTCTGTATCGGGAAATGGCGAATATGACGGAATTACGCAGCTTTTTCATATTTTAGGCTCGGTAGAGCAGCAAAACGGCTGCTGCATAACCGAAAACGGCGGGCTTGAAAAGACAATATACACCGCCTGCTTTGACGCGCAAAACGGCATATATTATTACACAACCTACGAAAACAGGCAAATAACCGCAATAGATATGTTTAAAGCAAATTTAAACGCGGCAAAGCTTGCCTGTTACCCGATGTTAAACACGCCGCAAATAAAATTTCAAAATTGATGACTTTTTATTGATTTTTTATAACAACCGTGATAATATGTAGAAATAAGAGGAGATGTTGAAAAATGAAAACCGAAACTATTCATCTTAAAGAAATATACCCGTTTTTGGGCGATGACGGCTGCGACCCTATAGTGGATATGTATTTGCCGTACAATATGACCGAAATGCACAGGGAAAACAGAAAACGCCCATGTATGATAGTATGCCCCGGCGGCGGGTACGCTATGTGCAGTCAGCGTGAGGCAGAGCCCATAGCAATGCACTTTTTACCGGACGGATTTAATGTATTTGTTATATATTATTCCGTGGCGCCCCACCGTTTCCCCACGCAAATGCGCGAGGTTGCGGCAACGGTTGAGCTTATATACAAAAATGCCGATAATTGGAACTGCGATGTTTCAAAGCTTGCAATAATAGGCTTTTCCGCGGGCGGACACCTTGCGGCGCATTATTCCACAATGTATGATTGCAAGGAGGTTCGCGAGGTATTCCCCGAGAGCAAGCCGGTAAACGCCTCGGTGCTTTCCTACCCCGTAATAACCGCCGACCCCGCACACGGGCATATGGGCAGCTTTGATAATCTGCTCGGTAAGCCCGAGCGCACCGAGGAAGAAATAAACTATTTTTCCTGTGACCGCAGGGTAACGGAAAACACTCCGCCCGCCTACATATGGCACACCGCAAACGACAGCTGCGTTCCGGTAATGAACAGCCTTTTATACGCCGGTGCGCTGAGTCAGCACAATGTGCCGTTTGAGCTGCATGTTTTCCCGTTCGGGTACCATGGCTCGTCAACGGTGGACGCCGTCACCTGCGACGGTGTTCCCGATGAAATGAAATGCGCTGCGGAGTGGCTTGACGACGCCAAGCGCTGGCTTAAGCTTATGGGTATTTCTTATTGATTATAAAAAAACAAGGACTGTCGCGAATTGAGCGGCAGTCCTTGTTTTATATATTTAAAAGCACTATAGCAGCAATTCCAAGGCATATTCCGGCAAAGCGGAGCTTTCCGGGATGTTCTTTAAAAAATATGCTTCCTATAAGACAAACGGCAATTAAATTACCGCCGGAAGTAACCGGGAACAAAACCGAAGCCTTTTCTGTTGCCGCAAGCAGCAAAATCATATAATTTGCAAGGCCGTTCATAATTCCTGAGGCTGCCCCCTCGGCTGAAAAGGTCAGTTTTGATTTTTCGGATTTCAAGGCAAAAACCGATATATTTATAATTGCGGTAAGCAAAAGGGCGTATATCATAAATTCATTTTTATACCGCCCCGGAAAGCGTAATTGATGATACTTTTGTATCACTGAGCATACGCCGTTGGATAGCAGCGTTAAAAAGGCATAAAAAGCCCACTCAGAGCTTACCCTTTCTGCCTTGCCCTTCACAAAATTGATAAGGAAAACAGAAATCAGCAGAGCAATTATTCCGGCAATTCCGAAGGCGGTTATTTTTTCCTTCCATACGAAAATCCCGAATATAAACGGAATTATAAGCGAGAACGATACCGTTATGCCTGTAAGCATTATAGGTCCGGTTTTCAGGGCTTTGAATCCCGTATACATAGAAATACAGAGAAACGCACCGTAAAGTATGCCGTAAATCAGGGTGGGAAAATTAAAATTAAGCCCTGCCTTCAGCCCAAAAAGCAAAAACATTAAAAGTCCGGAAAGCGCTTTATTGATGTTAAATACACCTGCATTTCCGTTTTTTGCCGCAGAAAGCTTTCCGAGTGTTGACTGACCTGCCGAAAACAGAATATTAAGAATATAAAGGAAAACCGTCATCATAATTATATTTCAATTTGGCTTTTTGACCAGCCGGCAGCTTCATATGTATTTCCTTCAAAGCTTACCCGGCGCAAAAGGGTTGCCGTTTTTTCGTATGTAAGAATTTCTTTGCCCCATTCAAAGGTATGCGCTCCGCATTTTTCAGCACACCCCAAAATGCCCTGCATATTTTCGCGCAATGTGTGCCAGGTAGTAAGCATTAACCCAAACATTTTATTTTCCGCTACCGTGTTAATATGCGCGGTATAGTTATCCTTATTAAGCCACGGCGCACCTATGCAATCGTGACCGCAATTCTTTAAGGAAAGCAGTGACGGAACCGGTGCTGTGCGGCAGTTATACTGCCAGTCGATAAAAACCGTTGAATGAGAAGCCGCAGCCCGCAATTTTCCTGTTTCCAATGAATTACCGACAGTGTAGCAATCCTTAAAGCTGTTCTCCTCCAGCAGCATATCCATCCAGATCATAGGTCTTCTTCCCTCATTTTCCACGGCAGCAGTAAGCCCCGCAATATATTCCGGAAGCTTTTTTCTCAGAAACGGATTATGTGAAATAAAATATGCCTCGTCAAAGCCCAGGTGTATAAATTTCCCCGTACCGAAAAGCTCGTATAATTCCGCGCGCACGTGTTTCAGCAGTTCGGCTGTTTCATCAGACTGTATATTCCACACCCAACCGTCAGGGGTAAAATATTTTTGCAGGCGCGGGTTTTGATCTAAAACAACATGCTTACCGTAGCATACGCGCGAGGCGGATGCATGCCCCAGCTGGTTAAACATAGGTATCGGCTCCAGCCCCAGTTCTCTGCATTCGGTTATAAGCGCCCTTGCCTCATCCTTAGTAAAAGCCTGCGGCCAGGCTAATTCCTTAAGACAGTCGTATTTAAGCATACCCCAAAATTCAATTACAATATGCGTATAGCCGCAAAGTGCCGAAAATCTTATAAGCTTTTTAATAAAATACAGGCTATCCTCCGGAAAAACGCAAATGTGTATCATTCTGTTTTTTATTAAAAAATCGCCGTATTCCTTTGTAAAGTGAATTTCAAACCGACCGTTATTATAATTTATTTTCATAAGCAGCGCATAAAAGCCGTGCACCAGACCGCTATAATCACGGGCTTTTATAAAAATACCGTTTTCACTTACCGAAAGTACATATTCACTTTCGGCTTTAAGCTCAGTTATGCCGGGATCTCCTATTTTAAAAATAAATTCTTCGCACGGCTTTATTTCAATTTCCCCGTCTTCAAGGCAAAAGCTTTTCCAAAGCCTTTTAACAGTAGAATTATTCATAAGCCGGTGCGCCACCGCCGCCGTTTTGGGGTTTATTATATAAAAATTATGCATATTGCAACCACCTCGGCAAAATTATATCAGGAATAAAAACGGATTTACACCTATTATTCGTTTTAAAAGGTGGATTTTTCAGCGGTTGATTTTTTGCTGCTCTTATGGTAGTATAATAGTTAAAAATGGGGTGAAACGGTATGTTTTGCAATGGAGAAAATGCAATTGTTAAAATCGTAGGGGCAGAGCATTTAAGCTGGTCTGCCGAAAATGTAAATGTGCCGTCGCGCAGGTACTCGGCGCTTGCCTTTAGAATAAAAGGCTCTGCCGAAATTGCTGTTGATGATAAAAAATACCGTATTAACGAAAATGACGTATTGTATCTTCCCCAAAACCTGGCATATTCCGCCCGATATACCGACACTGAAATGCTGGTAATTCATTTTTTAACATTAAGGGATGATAAAGCGCCTGAGGTTTACTCTGCGGATACTCATAAAATGCTGTATAAAAAATTTTTAAGCGCATATACCTTATGGAAAAACAGGAATACCGCTTTTACACCGTATGTACTGTCGGAATTATATGGAATTCTCGGTATGCTTTATCAAAAAAAGACCGAATCCGATATGCCCAAGCATTTTTCCGCAGCGATTTCCTTTATAAATTCCGCCTTTAAAAGCAGCTCGCTTTCAGTTCCCGAAATTTGCAGAAAAAGCGGAATGGGAGAAACCCAGCTCAGAATACTATTTAAAAAGTACTACTCAATATCACCCACGGAATATATAACAGAATTGAGACTTGAATATGCAAGGGCTTTAATCGCCGGCGGAATATCGGTTGAAAGTGCCGCAGCACAAAGCGGATTTAACGATTCCAAGTACTTTTCAAGGGTGGTAAAAACAAAGCTAGGCTGCACTCCGCGTGAATTAAAGCTTTACGGAAAATAATAAGGACTTCCGATTTTTTTCGGAAGTCCTTAGATTTAAAACACGCGAATCGGGCTTTTTATTTGTTTTTTATATATTCCTTAAATTCCTCGTTTTGCTCGGGGTATGCCGAGAGCATAGGCGCAACATCCTTGCCCTTTTTGCGGTCAAAATAGTTTTTGGTAATGCGGGCAACCTGACCCGAAAGGAACACAAGGGCTATAAGGTTCGGCAGCGCCATAAGCCCGTTAAAGGTATCATCCAGCGCCCAGATAAGGTCAGAGCCGATAAGGGATGAGAAAACTATAAGCAGAATAAATATTATTTTGAAAATAAGCACGGGTATTTTTCTTTTGTTTTCGGGCTTGTGGCGGAAGCAGAAATCAACCGCCTTTTCGCCGTAATATGACCACGCAAGCACGGTGGTAAAGGCAAAAAGCGGAAGAATTATAAGGAAAGCCACCGTACCGAACATACCGAGGTTTGAAGAAAACGCGCTGAGCGCCGTTGCCGAATCGGAAGCACCCACAAACTCGCCCGCGGCGTTTACAGCACCGAAGAACGAGC
>ULQP01048436.1_pt1 | contig 21157 bp, 16 predicted proteins | sample 1954571 | NCBI WGS metagenome assembly ULQP01 (sample SAMEA4835657, study PRJEB28245) | human gut metagenome | biome: gut microbiome; material: fecal sample | place: Denmark | collected 2008 | reverse complement strand
ATTTAATGATTTTATCAATTTTTACTACAATACCCATAAAAAATTTCATATTAAAAAATAAGTGATATTTAAGGGATTAATTAAAATCCCCTGCAAATATCGTGTTTCACATTGTAAAAATAAAATGCTATGAAATTATTCCAGAAATGATTTGAAAAATTTTTCAAATTCCTCATCATCCATAGGTTCAGGTGTTGTGAAAACTTTATTTTCCATAATACTTGTAGCTAAATCTTCATATTCACTAGCTTCATTAGATTCAGGGTATTTTTCTACAACGGTTTTTGCATCTAATTCACTTTCCTGAATTAAATTGCTTCTATTAATAGTTCCAATAATACGAGTTCCTATCTTTGATGCAAATTCGCTGACAATTTCCTTTTCATGGTCAACATTTCTGCAGTTGCAGATTATTCCGCTTAAATTTCCTTTAAGTTTTTTAATTCCTTTAACAATATTATTAGCCGCATATAATGACATATATTCTCCGGAAGTTACAATTATTACTTCATCAGCATACTTTTCACGTAAAGGCACTGAAAAACCTCCGCAAACAACATCTCCAAGTACATCATAAATGACTACATCCAAATCCTTATCAAAAACACCTAAGTTTTCAAGTCTTTTCATAGCTACTATTACACCGCGTCCGGCACAGCCAACACCAGGTTCAGGACCTCCACTTTCAACACATAAAATATCATTGTATCCTTTTACAATAATATCCTCTTCACTAGGTTTTCTGTTATTTTTAAGTGTATCCACAACTGTCGGGATTCTTCTACCGCACAATGTACGTGTTGTATCAGCTTTCGGATCACATCCAATAACCAGACAGTTTAAATCATTATTTGCATAAACTGCAGATAAATTAGCTACTGTTGTACTTTTTCCAATTCCGCCTTTTCCATAAATAGCTATCTTTTTAATCATTTAATTTCTCCTTTTATGTATTATTCTTAGACCTGATGAGATAATTGCACATACTGTAATAAATATGCATAACATTAAATTTATAATTATAGGAATTTTAAAGAAGTTAAATAAAACAATTATTCCCGGAAGAGCATAAAACATTAAAGCCACTAAATTTCCAAACTTTTCATATTCTAAACCTTTAGAGCTTGTTTTGAAAAACTCCATTAATTTCAGGGTTATTATAATCAAAAACCAAAACGGCAGTAAATTTACATAACACAATGCAAAAGAGCTTAACATGATAAATGCAAAATCTGATAAAACATCTACCTTTGCCCCTTTGTTTTTATTATCTATTTTGTATCTTCGAGCCAATTTTCCATCTAAAACATCACTTAAAACAGCAAAAAAGTAAATGACAAATATAATTATCAGATTACCATTTAAATAAAAAACACTGCCGGCAAATAAAATTCCAAAAATTATTCGAGATAAACTTAAACTATCAACCAAATGCCTTTTATTCATAGATATCTACCTTTCAACAAGTTTATAAATAAAATCATTAGCTCTTACTTTTGTCGGAATAGCTACCCCTACATTATTGCCTCTTTCAACTTTTTTGACATTTTTGCCGTCAATCTGCATTGAATCAATTTTATGTTTTATGGAGCCGGTAGTTTTTCCCTGTATTAAAATTTCATCTCCAACAGCCAGATCATCCCATACTTTAAGTTCTGCAACTTTTACCCGGTTAAAATAGTTAACAACCTGACCAATATCTTTTTTAATGAATTTTGACTGATTATTTTCACTTGTTTCATATGGTGTATTAAAGTAAAATCCAGTATCAAATCCACGGTTAAATACACTTTTAAGCTCTTCTATCCATTGAGGATTTACTTTGTACTCCTTAGGATTTTCATAATATTTATCAATAGCCTGTCTATAAACATTAGTTACCATTGCACCATAATCAGGACTTCTTGCTCTTCCCTCTATTTTAAATGAATCAATTCCTGCTTTAATCAGCTCAGGAACATGTTCTATCATCATCATATCCCTTGGTGAAAAAAAGTTAGTTCTATAACTGCCATCATATGATTTTGATATTACAAATGATTCCTCATTAACTTCCGACAGATTTATTACGCTGTCGTTGTTGTCTTCTTCAAAAGTCAGTGTCCAGTTTTTACGGCATGGCTGCAAACAGTCTCCACAGTTCGCACTGCGGCCATACAAACCTGAACTTAAAAAACATCTGCCGGATATTGCCATACACATTGCACCATGTATGAATACTTCTGTTTCAATCGGAGATTTTTTAACTGTTTTTTTAATATCTTCCAAACTAAGTTCCCTTGATAAAATAGCTCTTTTAGCACCTAACTTCTTAAGTGTTTTCAGCATGAAGGAATTGGAAGTATTTTCCTGAACACTTATATGTGCTTCAAGTCCGTTATCTACAACATCCTCTATTAATCCTATATCAGATAAAATAATTCCATCAATTTCAGATGCTGCAATTTCTTCTAAATTATTTTTTAATTCTACAGCCCTATCTTCGTTTAAAATAACATTGCTGCATAAATAAGTTTTGGCTGAATATTGTTTAGCAATTTTAGAAACTTCAGATAAATTATTAAGAGAAAAATTTTTAGCATTTGCCCTCATATTAAAGTCATCAAGACCAAAATAAGTGGCATCTGCTCCGTTTTCTAAAACTGCTCTAAGGGAAATAAAGTTTCCTGCAGGAGATAATAATTCAACCATAATATCTTAAGGTTTATAGTATGTTTCAGCTTCAATATCATCAGGAAGCTCTGTTGGATAACATTCATTTAAACAACCTAAGCATAAATCTTCTTTAGGCATTCCAATAGCTTTTACCAATGATTCCAAACTGATATATCCTAAGGTATCAATATCCAATTGCTGTCTTATCTCTTCAATAGAATAATTAGCTGCAATCAATTCTTTTTTACTGGCCATAGCTACTCCATAAAAACAAGGAGCTACAACTGGAGGACATCCCACTAAAAAGTGTATTTCAGCAGGTTCCGCTTCTTTTACAAAATCAATTAAAGATTTGGAAGTTGTTCCACGAACAATGCTGTCATCAATTAAAACTATTTTTTTACCTTTAATAGCTTCTTTAATTGGATTTAATTTTAGTCTGACAGCCAGTTCACGTTCTTCCTGTGTAGGCATAATAAAAGTTCTTCCAACATATCTGTTTTTAATTAAACCTTCACCATAAGTAATTCCGGAAGCTCTTGAATATCCGATAGCTGCAGGAATTGAAGAATCCGGTACCGGGATAATTACATCAGCATCAATTGGGAATTGTTCATATAACTGTTTTCCAATATTTAGTCTTGTCTGATATACATTAACTTCATCAATTGTACTGTCAGGTCTTGCAAAGTAAACATATTCAAACATACAATGAGCAAGAGAAGTTGTATCAGCCAGTTCCAACATGTAACTTTGAATTTCATTATTTTCAAAATATATAACTTCTCCAGGTTTTACATCCCTTATGAATTTAGCATTAATTACATCAAAAGCAACAGTTTCAGAAGCTATGATAAAATCATCTCCTCTTTTAGCTATTGCTAAAGGTTTCATTCCGGCAGGATCACGAACTCCATATAAATCACCATTAACAAGTATAGTTAATGCATATGATCCAACTAATTTTTTAGAAACTGCTTCAATGGATTCTATAATACTTTTACCCTTAGAATAATGCTCTTTTCTTAACATGTAACAAATTACTTCAGAATCAGTACCTGATTTAAACTCATAACCTTCACGAATAAGCTCACGCCTTAACTCATCAGAGTTTACAATATCTCCATTATGAGCCATAGCTATAAATCCATCATCAAAATCAGTCACAAAAGGTTGTGAATTTTCAAGTTTAGATTCACCAGTAGTTGAATATCTTACATGCCCAATAGCCATATTTCCCTGAAGATTATTAATTTCATAATCTTTAAAAACATCAGTCACTAAGCCCATACCACAGTAATAATTTAATCCTTTATCTGGACTAAAAGTAGCCATTCCTGCAGATTCCTGACCTCTATGCTGAAGAGCATATAAACAATAATAAATCAAAGAAGAAACATCCTTAGAATCATCTACAGAATGTATTCCCACAACACCACATTTATCTTGCATTTCTCCTTGCATTGACAATCTCCCATATATCATATAATTATTAATTATAAACTTTCTTTTTATTAGTATAAAATTATAGTGATTTAATCCCAAAAATTCTCAAAATTATTTGAGATATCATAATCATCTTCAACTTCTGAAGTTTTATTTAAATCTCGTTTCAAGTCTTCTTCATCATTTCCAACAAATATTAAAGCTGTTTTGATAATTTTCAGCCAGTCTATTGCGTCCTGTCTTGATTGGGCACCAATATAACCCTGACCAACAATAATATTCTCCGGTTTAAACTTATTTGTAGCTATTGTAACTTTTTTTGCATCTGTAAGGTCTTCTCTAAAAGCTTCCTGCCACAAATCATTCAAATTATAAATTTCAAGGAATTCCTTAGAGTAAATATCCTCATAACGAGACTTGAAAGCGGTAAAATCAGATTTTAAATCATCAATAGTTTCTTGCAATTCCTTATTTTTTAAAGATACATCATCATAATCTTCAATGAGTTTATTGTAATCATCAAGTAAGCTATTGTATTTATGAGTTAATTTTAATAATTTATTTTCTAAAGTATGAACATTAACTAAATTTAAAGAATAAGATAAAGCTGCACGTATAATGGAATTCAGTATTTCATCAGCAGCCAAAATTGAGTCAACAGTTTCATTTTTAATAATGTTATTATAATCGAATAAACCGACATGATTAAAATCAGTTTTTAAATCATTGAAAAGTAAATTGTAATTCTCATCCTGGCCATAACCTCCAATGAGAATAATATCTCCACCGTTAGCTACTTTTTTTGCTATTTCAAAATTATTTGTAGGGATAATTGAAGAAACAATTATATTATAATCCCTTTCAAGCTGAGTATTATCTACAGATTTAGATACAACTTCAGCAATATCCAATCCAGATACAATTATACGTACATCAACTTTTGAAATTACGCTATTTTCATTTTCCATAGCTATAACCTAGTCTTGATATATTTTTTTATGCCAGTTCCAAGCAGATTCAACAATAGTTTCCAAATCATACTGAGGAGTCCAACCTAATTTATCTTTAATTTTTGTTGCATCAGCAATTAAAATATCAGGATCTCCTTCACGGCGTTCATCTAATTTAACTGCAAATTCTTTTCCAGTTACTTTTTTAACCATGTCAATTACTTCTTTAACAGAAAATCCTTTTCCATTACCTAAATTAAATACATTAGATTCATTTTCATTGCATAAATATTCATAAGCGTCAATGTGAGCTTTAGCTAAATCATTAACATGAATATAATCACGAACACATGTTCCATCTGGAGTATTATAATCGGTTCCAAAAATAGAAATGGAATCTCTTCTTCCAATAGCTGCATCTAACACTAAAGGAATCAAATGAGTTTCCGGTTCGTGCAGTTCTCCAATTTCACAATCAAAATCACAACCTGCTGCATTGAAATATCTTAAAGCCACATAATTAAAATCTCCTTTTGCAGCTTCACGTTCCAGTGCCTTTTCAGTTATGAATTTGGAATGACCGTATGGATTAATCGGTTTTAATTCCTGGTCTTCTGTAATAGGAACCTTTTCAGGATTTCCATATACAGCAGCAGTAGATGAGAGAATAAACTTATTAACTCCAAATTCCCTCATTATTTGTAAAAGATTAATTGTATTTTTATAATTATTTTTAAAATATTTTTGAGGTAATTCAACAGATTCAGCGACTGATGAAAAGGCTCCAAAGTGCAAAACTCCATCAATATCGTACTTTTCAAAAACTTCCCTTAAATCTTTACTTCCAAAGTCATAGTTTTCAAAATGTCCCCATTTAACAAAGTTTTCATAACCTTTAGAAAGATTATCAACAACAACAGTTTCATAACCTGCCTGATTTAGGGCTTTATTAGTATGAGCACCTATGTAACCTGCTCCACCAGTAACTAGAATCATAAAATCACCTTAAATAAATTTACCTAATTTCAATAAAGCTTTAGGAGATACTTTTACTAAAGCTTTAACAAGTTCAGTAGTTGAAATTTTCTCAAAGTTAACATCCTGGAATGCATGAGCAATATTGTCAAGTTCTTCATCAGATAAAGTTAACATATACTCCTGAACTTTTTTGTATTTGTCAATTTCATGAGATAAATCATCACGGGTTATTTTATCGTATTTTTTAAGGAATTTTTTAGAATGGTCTCCTTCTTTAATAGCTTCAGCAGCTACCTGACCAGCATACATTCCTCCAGTCATACCGCTTATGATTCCTCCACCGGTTAATGGGTTTACCTGACCTGCTGCATCTCCACAAACCAAAATGTTATCATCATACATTTTTTTAGGCATTCCCCCAACAGGATCTCCACCAACATTTAATTCAACAGCCTGAGCATTTTTAGTTGCAGGACATTTAGCTATAAAATCATCCAAATATTCAATAGCTGGTTTTGTTGCTTTATGCTGGAGAATAGCTAAACCTACATTAGCTATGTCATCACCTTTAGGGAAAATCCACACATATCCTCCAGGTGCACATGACCCGAAATAGAATTCAATGACTGCTTCTCTGTCAAATTCAACATTTACCATTTCATATTGAACTCCGGATCCCATTTCTTTAGCTTTTGCACTGCCTTTAAGACCTGCCCATCTTGCAACATGACCTTCAGGACCGTCTGCAGCAATTACTATTTTAGCTTTAATTTCTTCAGTTTTACCCATAGATTCTGTAGAAACAATAAAGCCATCTTCAATTTTATCCATTCCAGTAGCTAAAGTTTTGATTCTGATTTCAGCTCCTGCTCTTGCAGCATCCATAGCCATATGTTTATCAAATACTTTTCTTTCAAGAATGTAACCTGCTTCAGGCAATTCAATTTCTTCTTCTGTTAACCAGACATCAGTTCCATCAGGAGAAGTAAGTCTTACACCATCAATTTCTTTAGTAATCCAGCGTGGGCTTGGTTCAATACCAAGTTTTGCAAGACCTTTTTTAGAAACACCTTCAGCACATCTTTTTGGAGCACCGATTTCAGATCTTTTATCAAGTAAAATGACTTTTGCCCCACCAAGAGCTGCATGTTTTGCTGCTGAAGAACCTGCTGGTCCTCCACCTATTACTAATACATCAGTTTCAATCATAGAATAATCTCCTTAATCTTCTTTCTCCAAAGCATTAATAGGACAAGCATCAACGCATGTACTACATTCTCTACACTCACTTTCATCAAATACTAAGCTATACTCCTTAACTTGTATTAAATTTCTCGGACAAACTCCTGCACATTCTCCACAGAATGAACACCAATCTTTTACAATCATAAATTAAAAGTCTCCTTTTTTATAAAAAACTAAAATAGTTTATGTTATGAATACTAAGTTCGTTATAATATTTAAACTTTTTTATACAACTTTTTACCTAACTAAAACAACCGGAACATCAGAAGTTCTTAAAAGCCTTTCACTAACAGAACCTATTTGATTTTGAGATACTTCATTTTCTTCAAAAGAAACAAATCTTTTATCATCTGAACCTAATGCATGGATAACAACCAAATCAGCATGTGCCTGATTAATGATAAATTTCATATCTCTTAAAGCATCAGCAGTTAATAAATGCTCAACAGTATCTATTCCTTCATCATTAGCCTTTTTAGTAACTTTTGCCAGAATTTTATTTCCATTATCTTCTGATTCACCATAGTTACTAAAAGAGAATTCCTCCAGAACATGAATGGCAGCTATTTTAGAATCAAATTTCTTAGCTATTTCAATAGCTACATCAGCAGCATTATACCCATATTCAGATCCGTCAACAGGAACAGCAATAATATCAAACATTTAATTATTCTCCTTTAAATAGTCAGCATGACATAAGTTAATAAAGTTATCAACAGCTTTATCAACATCCTCACTATCATCCATTATCTTACCGTCTTCCATAAGAAGAGTTCTGTTACTTACTTCCTTAACAAAATCAGTGTTATGTGAAATCATTATAACAGTGATGTTATATTCTTTAGATATTTTCTTAAGGGAATTAGCTACAATTCTTAAAGTAATCGGGTCTAAATCTCCAAACGGTTCATCTAAAAGTAAGAATTCAGGTTTTGAAATTAAAATTAAAGCAAGCATTACCCTAACTTCCTGACCACCAGATAATTCATATGATTTTCTATATAAAATATCCAAAGGCAAATCAAGCAATTCAAAAATATCTTTTACTGCCTCTTTAGTAGCTGTTTCAGGGAATTTAGGGAATAAATCTTCTAAAATATCAGGCATCAAACCTATTTTAGCTAAAAGGTCTCTTGCTTCACTTTCAGGCAAGTCAATTAAAGCATAAAGTGAGTCCAGCAATTCTTCACCTAATCCTAATTTTTCAGCTTTTTTCCTTGCTTGCTTTACAACATCCTGATTTTTATAACCTAAACGGGTAGCTAACTGGCTTAAAACAGTTGAATAATAACTTAAGGCAAATTCCTGATACATAAACCCTAATTTTCTTCTTACATCCATACGCTGCATACTTGGCATTGAAATATCTACCCAGTCACCATCCAGTTCATAAACAACTTTCCCTTTATCAGGCAATTCCAAATCAGCCAACATTCTAAGCAAAACTGTTTTACCTGCTCCACTAGGGCCAATAAGACTTATAATATTTTCCTTTTTAACATCAAAGTTTATATCCTTAATTTGTAGAACTTCTCCCCCAGAGAATAAATAGAATCTTTTATAGATATCATCTACTTTAATAACAGTTTCATCAGTTGAAATGTTTTCAATATCTTCAGGTTCTTCCATTTCACTTAAAAACTCATCAATAATCTCATCAGGATTGCCGTCTTTTTTAATTTCACCATTTTCAAGCAAAATAACTCTATCAGCCAAATATCTTTGAATTTCAGGTAAATGAGAGACAACAACAACTGTAATATTTAACTCTTTATTGATTTTTTTAACAGCATCAAGAATTTCTTGTTTTGTTTTAGGGCATGCCATTGTAGCTGGTTCATCAAGAAGCAATACTTTTGGCTGTTTTGCAAGTTGTCTAGCTATAATCAATCTTTGTTTTTCACCACCACTTAACACAGCAGCATAATGATCAGCCTTATCAGTTAGAGAAACCATATCCAGTATCTTATCTGCCTCATCACCAAATTCACTTTCAGCTACATTAAAATCAGTACTTTCTTCATCAAAATATTTACGGGCATATAATTTCCTTAAAACATTTTCACGGACTGTTTCAGGCCATATACCAAATGATCTTTGAAGATGAATAGCTGTTTCTTTTTTAAGTTGATTATAATAAAATTGAGAATCACCTGCACGAACAGTTACATCACTAACTGTTATGCTTCCTTCATCAAGTTCTTCAACTCCTCTAAGCAATCTTAAAAGAGTAGTTTTACCAGAACCACTTCTTCCCATTATTCCAAGGATTTCCCCTTCTTTAACTTCAAAACTGATATTTTTAATTCCGATAACTTTATCCTTGTTATCTAATTCATATGTTTTACTAATATTGTCAACTTTAATCATGTTTTATGCCCCAACAATAATATAGATAATTTTATAATTGAAGCTATATATATTTTAATTAAATATATTTTAAAATAAGTGATTAAAATGACTAACAGCAACAAAATTCAAGAATATATTGACACTTTAGAAAATGACAAACTAATGATTGAAACACATTTTGCAAATATTGAAAGAATACTAAAGGATACTGATGATTTAAACCAGGAAAAAGTAATTGCTTTATTATCCAACTTCAATACATTCAATATACAATATGATCAGTTATGCCATGATTTAATTGCATTTATAAAAATATTCCAACCAGATAAAGAAGAAATAAGAATATACAAAACTGAAGAACTTATTGAATTGTTAGAAGCTAAAGTTAATGAAGTTTCAAACTAATAATTATAATTGATAACCACACTGCCGGTTGAACTAGTAGTTGAGTTTTCAGCTACTACATTACCATTTTTAAGAAGTTCTATTTTAAGTTCATTGGAACTGCCGTCTGATTTTTCAATTACCATTGTTACTTTGTCCCATGGTGCGCAGTCTAAATTGTATGATTCATCTCCACGACCTGATACTTCGCGGATATAATTTGGATCTCCCACTTTACCGGACCAGGTTCCATTGTAAATTATATGTGCCTGATAAGGATAATTGGAACCTTCCTGTACTTTTTCATCAGCGGAAATAACATTTAATGAACTTTTGTTATCAGGCTGAGTTGAGTTATAAATAAATGAAAATAATAATAAAGCTATTACCACAATTCCTAAAACAATAGCTATTTTTTTACCTGTGCTAATATTCCATCCGTTGTCTTTTTTATTATTTGAATTAGCAGTTTGTGGATTTTTAATCGGATATGTACAATTTTTACAGTATACTGAAATATCGTTATTTTCATATCCACATCTTGGACACTTAACCATAGTATCTAATTCCCAATAAATTGTTTTTACTGTATTAAACTTATTAAAATTCATCATATTTAAATCTAATTGAAAAAAAATAGAATTTTATAAAAAATCAAATAAAGATGATTAATGATAATATTCATAAACATTAGTGGCTACTTTCTCATTCATGCCCTTTATTTTAGCCAATTCTTCGACAGAAGCATTTTTAACCTTATCCATAGTTCCAAATTCCTTTAAAATATTGATTTTACGTTTTTTACCAATGCCTGGAATATCATCCAATGAGGATTCGCTTATATTATCGCTTCTTAATTTTCTGTGATAAGTAATTGCAAATCTGTGAGATTCATCTCTAACCTGCTGAAGCAAATGCAAAGCCTTATTATTTTTAGGAATAATAATTGGTCTTTTAGAATTAGGAATATAAATTTCTTCAAATTCCTTAGCCAGTCCAATAATAGGAATATGAACTAAATTAAACTCATCCAAAACTTCACAGGCCATACCTAACTGACCTTTACCTCCGTCAATAACAATCAAATCAGGTTCTTCATCTGTGTCAATCATTTTTAGACGGCGTGTTAACAATTCTTTCATCATAGCAAAATCATTAGGTCCTGGAGTTTCAATTTTAAAACGTTTATATTTCTTTTTATTTGGTTTTGCATCTTTAAAAGAAACTTTTGAACCAACAGCAAATTTACCTGAAATATTACTTATATCATAACCTTCAATAATTCTCGGAAGTTTATCAAGCTTCAGATATTTTTTAAGCTCAATTAATGAATTTTCCATAGCTTTCTTCTGATGTTTGATAATTTCGGCATTTTTTTGAGCCATGTTGACAAGTCTAAGCTTTACGCCTTTCATAGGCACTTTAATATAAACTTTATTGCCCCTTAAATCACTTAACCACTCTTCAAGCAGTTCAGTATCATCAATAGGTTCATTTAAAAGAATCTGTTTTGGAATATGGCGATTAAATCCGTAATACTGCTGAATAAATGCAAATAATATTTCAGAATTTGATTCATACTGTGATCCGCTCATTAAAAAGTCATCACGTCCAACAATTTTACCGTTTCTGATAGGCATTATAATAACTACAACTTCATTATCATTAGGAGCAATAGCTATTACATCCTGGTCCAAATCATCATCAACCAAATCAACAAACTGTTTTTCCATAATCTCTTCAATGGAAGTTATCTGATCTCTTAAAACAGCGGCTTTTTCAAATTGTTCATTTTCAGCTGCTTCAGCCATTTCCTTTTTAAGATTTTTAACAATAACAGAATATTTTCCCTGAAAGAACAAATCAATCTTATTGATTATTTCATCGTACTCCTCTTTTGAAATTTCGCCGGAACACGGAGCGTAGCATAAATCAATCTGAGAATTCAAACATGGTCCATCCATATTTCTGCAGGTCCTAATTTTAAACAATGATTTTAAGAATTTTACAGTTTTTTTAACAGAAGTTACATCGGTAAACGGACCGTAATATATTCCGTTTTTTGTAATGTTTCTTGTTATAATCAGCCTAGGATATTTCTCATTTGTAATTTTGACATAAGGATATCTCTTATCATCCTTAAGCTGCACATTATACCTTGGACGATGTTTTTTAATAAGAGTGGCTTCTAATATAAGAGCTTCTTTTTCAGAATTAGTTACAATATACTCCAAACTGTCAAAATGACTCATTAAAATTTGAGTTTTAGGCCTGTCCAGTTTTTCTCTAAAATAAGACCTGACTCGATTAATAAGATTTTTAGCTTTGCCAATGTAGATAATTTCATCATTGGCATCCCTCATTATGTAAACACCTGGTTTTTTAGGTAAATTTTCTGGAGATTTAACTTTTGTTGACATGATTCTACACTATTTTAACTCAACAATATCATTATCCAACTTGACTCTATTATCAGCTATCATCAAATCCAAAACACTGTTGATTTTATTAGCTGTCTTTTTAGAAGTTGATTTAAATCCAAAATTCCTTGAAACTTCTTTCGGCAGGGATTTTGCAGACAGTGACTGTTTATGAACTAAAATTCTTTCAATATTTTTAGCTATTTCCTCATCAGAAATTAAATCAATATTCGGTTTATGCCTTTTTCTGATACTTACGTCATTACTTGCAGAATCATATAAAAAGTCACCAATTTTAATAATGTTTCCGGCATCTTCAGATGCACTAATAGCTCCATTAACTGCCTTTTTCAAATTAGCACCAGCTCTTTTTATATTGCAGCTGTCCTTAACCCTTTTAATAACTTCACTGATGTGAACCGGACCTTCCACTTCCACAATTTTATCAATAGACTTAGCTACTTCCTCACTAGACTTTTTAAACAGATCTTCCTGTGATGTTAAACCAATATCTTCAGCCTGCTTATACTCTACAATTTCATCCTTAAGTTTAACTTTTCCCGGAAGTTTCTTGTCATCAAATGCTTTTAATGTATTGTTATTTTTAAATCTCTCTTTTTCAATTTCAGCATAGTCTTCATTAGCTGTTTGAATAATGTCCTCCAAAGCCTGATCCTGGATTTGCTGCCTTCTTTTTTCTTCATGAATAGGAATGATAACATTTTCATCACTGGCTATTTCTTTTTTAAGTGCTTCCATTAACTTTTCCTGTTCATATCTTTTTTCTTCAGCTTCGGCAAAAGTCAATTCTTCTGTTTCATCCTGGGAAAACACATATTCATCATCATCATGTTCAGGAGTTATGTAATCATTTGGATCATACTCTTCAGTTCTGTCAATTACAGCTACATATTCAGCAGGTGTTGGATTTTCAATTTCTTTTAATGATTTATTAATGTATTTTACTTCGTTTTTTAAATCAACAAGAGAATCTTTAACAGATTTGTTTTTACTGTCATTTGTTTTATGGTAAACATTGTTCTTTTTAAGAGGGTTAGTAATGCCACTTACTCCCTGATAATAACCATTTTGATTAACTGATGTAGATGTAGCTGATGTTTCCTGTGAAATATTGTCATCTTGTTGAGCATATTGATTTTCATCATCATAATCTTGATAATAATCTTCATCAATGATATTTGCTCCACTGTCTTTTTCATTATTAACATCTGAAATTACTTCTTCAAAAGCATTTGCCACAATATTAGAAGCCACATTATGAATATCCTCATCATCCAAATCCACATTAGACTTAAATTTCAGATTTTCATATAATTTTTCCTCATCCTCTTGTGAATTTTCATCAACAATTTCAGGTTCTACAACATACTTATCTTTAGGAGTTGGCCTATGTAACTTAGGATTTTCATTCTCCATTATTTCACCACCTACGGTTTCAATTTCCTCTTCTTCCAATTTAGATTTACCAATAATCGCACTAGTTATTGTTCCATGTTCTTTGTTTTCCAGTCTTTCATTATCAAAGAAAATACTTTTAATAGAACTGTTTTTAGATTTATTATCATTTGATTCTACAGAATCTGCTTCCTCATCAGAACTTAGTTGAGATTTAATTTCTTCCGAATTGCTTTCTAATTTAATGTCATTTTCAGATTTTGAAGTGTTTGATTCATCATCTTTAGATTTTATATCCTCATTATCAATGTTTTTATCCTTAGATTTTACCTCTTTCGCTTTTTCTTCGGGTTTTGAATCTGCAGCATCCTTTTTAAGATTTAATTCATTCTCATGTTCAATATTTTTACTAAATTTAATATCATCCATTCCAGTGTTTTCCTGCATATTTTTCTTTTTAGATTTGAAAATTGAACTAATGCCAAAACCTTTTGATAAAGAAGATTTCTTTTTAGATTTATCTTCGTCTTTAATAGATTTATTTTTATTATTTGAAGATTTTTGATAAGTTTTTTCTTTAGATTCTAAGGAATCTTCTTTTTTAGATTTTAAAGAATCATTATTAACTTCAGAACCATTATCTTCAGGAAAAACAACATCAACATCAGAAACTACATCCTCACTAAACTCAGAACCGTCATCTTCAATAGGAATAATTTCAACATCAGAAACTACATCTTCTTTAAACTCTGATTCATTATCTTCAGAAGAAACAACATCATTTCCATGATCATAATCCATTTTTTCCCTAAATTCAGAACTGTCATCTTCAGGAGAAACAACCTCAACATCAGAAACTGCGTTCTCATTAAATTCAGAACTGTAATCTTTAGAAGAAACAACCTCAATATTCTCATCATTATCAATATCAGAAACCACATCCTCACTAAACTCTGATTCATCATCATTTTCTTCAGATAAATAATCATCAACATTATCGAAATCAGTTTTATTTTCACCAGAGTCCAAATCATCTTCAGGAGGGATGACTTCTATATTTTCATCTTCCCCAATATCAGGAGTTGATTTTTCATTTTCTTTTTGCTCTTCAAGCTCTTTTTGTTTTGCAATACGCAATTCTTCAGCTAATTTTTCAGCTTCTTTTTTCCTTTTTTCAGCCAGTTTTTTAGCTTCTTCTGATTTACGTTTTTCTTCTTCACGGGTTTCTCTAATAGCTACTTCAACAGCTTCAAGTAATCTTTTACGTCCTAAATCCCTATTCCTATACCAGTCTGTAGACCATAAATGGTAAAGTTTCCATCCAAGACCTTTTAGGACTTGTTCCCTTAACCTGTCCCTGTCTCCAGCTACTTTACTTGATGCATACATTTTTCCATCAGTTGTAATTCCCAAAATATATTTTCCAGGATTTTCATCATCAACAATAGCCAAATCCACTCTAAATCCTGCACATCCAATTTGTTTATCTACTGTGTAACCATTTTCAGCCAGGAAACTAGCTATTGCATCTTCAAACGGTTCACTGGATTGCTGAGTTATTTGTGATGCTCCCAATGTCAAGTTTTCAGCATATGACAGGAATTCTTTTAGAGCTTTTACACCATATGGCGGATTGGCTGTTAAATGCATATCATAAGCCTTGAAGTTGGAAAATACTACACATTTTTCCCTTGCACGTGTAATTAATACATTTAACCTTCTTTCCCCACCATCCTGATTTAACGGACCGAAATTTAGAGACATTTTTCCTGCTTGGTCATAACCATATCCTACACTTATTAGGATAACATCCCTTTCATCCCCCTGTATTGTTTCAAGGTTTTTAACAAAGAAACGTTCATCCTTATTTTCTGAGAATAATGGCTCCAATTCAGGACGCTTTTTACGTTCAATTTCCAATTCTTCAAGAATTGCATTTTTTTGAGCAACGGAAAATGTTCCGACACCTAAACTTTTAGTATCCCCATATTTGTCAAAATGATTGAAAATTTCTTTTACAACATCACGAGCTTCCAAATGGTTTGCAGATGACGAACCTCTATCATATACAGTATTCGGATTATAATGTAATTTTAATCCCAGTTCAGGATCATCATGAGATGGAGAAGGATATACCAACAGCTCATTATTATAGAATTCCTTGTTTGAAACAGAAATTAAAGATTCATGACGGCTCCTATAATGCCATTTTAGCATTTTAACAGGGAATGACAGTTTACATAAATGGAGGATACTTTCCATATCCAATGAAGTAGCCACTTCCTCTTCGCTTTCACCAGTTGCCATTTGATCAAAGAAAGATGTTGGAGGCAATTGCTGAGTATCTCCCATTACAACTGCTGTTTTACCTCTCATAAATGCACCTAATGCATCTTCAGGTTTAACCTGACTTGCCTCATCAAAAATAACAACATCAAACTGCAATTCTTCATTTGTAGGGTCAAGATACTGTGCAACAGATAAAGGACTCATCATGAAACATGGTTTTATCTTTTTAATTATTCCTCCTGCTTTTTCCAATAATTTTCTAACTGGCAGGTGCCCGCTTTTTCTTGTAAATTCTCCAGCAAGTATTTTAGCTTCTGGGTTTTCAGTAGCTCCAAATATTTGTGGAATATTATTATTTAATTTTTGGAAAATTCTTTTGCGGTTTAGGGACAATATTTTTTTATCCAAATCTTCAAACTCTTTTATTCTGTTTTCATGCAATTCTCCGATAAATGTAGCCAGTTCCTGATTTTCAACAAATAAAATATTCAGTAATGAATCTGCAAAGTTTCCTTGAACCAATGCTTTAACATCATCTTTTTTAATGTCTCTTCTTTCAATTGAATCAATAAACTGCTCAGAGTCAGTTCCTCTGCAAGCATTTTTAGTATTTAAATACTGAGACCATAAGTGAAGACTGGATAGCTGTCCTCTCCAATTATATAGCTGTTCCTGCCATCTCTCAAAAGCAACATCACCAGTATCTCTTTTAAAGATTAGTTTACTTCTAGGATTTAATTTGGATTCTAATTTTTTAAGTTCACTTTCAAATAAATTTCCTGATTCAATATATTCAGTTAAATCTTCCTTAGGATTTATGCTGAACATATCATTAGATAAAATATCAATAGTATTTTGTGAAAAGATTCCATCACGTGTTAAAGATATAAATTCATTCATCCACTTTGCTATTTCTTTTAAATCATTGACATTTGCACCTAAATGCCAGTAATCACCATAATATTTGCGAGCTAATGACTCATTTGCATCCAATTGCTTTTTAATAGCTATTACTTGTTTTGCCTGTTCCAAATCAAATAAAACATCTTCAGGAGATTTAGGAACTGGACCATTATAATATCTTTCAACCAGCTCAATATGAGGTTTATTACCAAATAATCTGGATAATTTCTTATGGGTGCTTTCCCGAACTTCTCCAATTAATCTGTCAATGTCTGCAGAAAATATGCTTGAATTAAACCTATCTAATGATTTGGCTACTTTTTGATATTTTTCCAATTCATTTATTAATCTATAAGCATCATCATTGTTATTATTCCAGGCTCCAGATTTTAATATATCACCATCAATTAATTCAGAATTTTTAGAACTGATTATATCAAATGCTGAAAGAGACTTTTCAAATTCATTAAGTGTTTCCGGTTTTTTAATTCCATAAATGTCATAAACTCTTCCCCTTTCAACTAAAAAGTCATCTAAAGCATGTAATGTGTCATTAATCAATTGCTCAATTTCCCTTAAATCTGCAGGAAGCAAACTTTTTGGAGCACATTTACTCCACGGATTTTCTTTAGAAATTGTTTGATACAGCTCAGCCAAGTTTTCCAAAGATATGGTAATATCATCCAAATCCTTTAAAGTTAAAGTTTCAGGATGATCAAATCTGACCAATGGAATTATACGGTCACTTCTTGAAAAATGCTCATCAGCCGCTTCTTTTAAACCATATAACTGAAATGCTGATAATTGAACTCCATATAAAGGCTTATGAATAATTTCTGCATAATCATCAAGCTGCTGTCTTAATGTTTCAAGTTTTCTTATTGTCTGATCTATATTTATTGGCTCCTGAGACCTTACTGTTGTAGCTTTTTCCAAATCCTTCAGAAATTTTTTACGCCTTGTTTTGTGTGAATGCAGTTCCAATATAAACTTGCCTAATCCGACACCTGTCAGTCTGTCTTTTACCACATCTAATGCAGCCATTTTTTCACTGACAAACAAAACGGACTTTCCCTCAGCAAGAAGCTCGGCTATTAAATTTACAATTGTTTGAGATTTACCTGTTCCAGGAGGTCCCTCTACAACCAGATTCCTTCCTGCTTTAACATCCTGGATAGCTGCAATCTGTGAAGAATCAGCATCTAAAACCTGATACATTTTAGAGTATTCCAGCTGAGAATCAATGTCTTCCTCTTTAAATGCTTTCTTATCATTAACACTTGGATTAAATATAGCCTGTATCAGTTCATTTTTAGTTAAATCCACATTATTTTCCCATGCTTCCGGATTTAAATCATTGTACATTACAAATTTAGTAAAACTGAAGAAACCTAAAGCTATATTAGTATTAACTTTCCATTCACCTATTCCTCTAACAGAATCTCTAACTTCTCTTAAATAATGGTCAATAGCTTCACCATATTTTTTAAATTCAAAATCCGGAAATTCAATACCATTTTCTTTTAATTTAGCTTTAATAGAGATATTTGTTTGAATGTCTTCTCCTGTCCACTCTAAATTAAAGGATTTGCCTACCTTTTTACGTTCCATTGCAACTGGAATAAGAACTAATGGAGCATGATTTACCTGTTTTGGTTTGGTATTATCTCTCCATTCCAAAAATCCAACAGCCAAATAAAGAATATTGTAACCCTGTTCCTGCAACATTGTTTTAGCTTGGTTATTAATATAAAACAATCTTTTTTGAAGCTCATTAGGAGTCAAATCTGTAGATAATGTTTTATCTCCATCAGTAAACCTTGAAAGATCAAATGGAGCATGATCCCAAATTGAAAATCCGGATTTTTCCTCTTTTTTCTCTTTTTTATTAGCTACAAAATACATTTTATTATTTTGCAGAACCAATGTCTGGTAAATGTTAATTGGTGATTGGTTTGAAATTGTAATTGTTCTGGCTCTGGTTTTAAAATTAAGAAGCTGATTTCTTAAAGTTAAATCTAAAAGCTCATTACGTAAGTTTTCAAACTCCTTTTTAATTTTATCTGATGAATTATTTAACATATTGCCCCTTTATTATATAAACTAAAAAAATTCAGAAATCATATATAATTATTTTTTCATTAATTAATAAAGTTTTCTAATTAAATAAAATTTAAATAAAAGCTTAAAAAAACGAGTAATATTCTTATAAATATCCATAATCACAATATAACTAAATTAAAGTTATATTAAAGATTTGTATGGTCCGAATGACATTAATTTTTCACTAGCTATTAATGAAGCGAATTCTCCTGCTTCTTCTGGTGAATCTAAAAGCAATCTCTTTAAAATATAAGCTGCCATATATGTGTCTCCACAGCCTGTTGAATCTGCTATATCCTCAACTTCAAAGGCTTCAATTTTAATTTCATTACCACAAATAATTCTGGAACCTTCACTTGCATTTGTAATTACAATTTCATCAATGTCATATCTGCTGTAATTATCATCATCAAATACAAGTTTAGCTTCAGATTCATCTAAAAATATAGCTGTAATTCCATTTAAAATATCATCCAAATTATCGGGTTTTTCTAATTTAATTGAATAATTTTTATCATCAATTTTCTCATCAGGAATGCGTAAAAAACCCTGCATGGATAAATAAATCGGCACATTGAAAGTTTTTAAATAATCAATCGTTTCAACAGGAAAATCATTCCTATTTAACGGATTTAAAACAAATGCATCAATTTCTAAAATATCATCAAAAACAAACTCCAACTGGTCTTTTAAAATTGGAATACTTGCAAAATTGCTGTATTGTTTCCGGATGTCCAAATTATCGTTTTCAGGATATTCATTAATAAAATAATGAGTATCATCGCCAACAATAGGAATTAAATTACCTAAATTTGGAAAATCCCTAATTAAATCCAGATTATTGAAGTTTGCAACTGCAACATAATCCATATTAAATTCTTCAAAAACAAATGATTGAAAATAGCTAGCTCCTCCGGCAGCATATGTTTTTGAATTTTGAGTAATAATCTGGTCTTGTGCTAGTGGACCAATAACCACAATTGTCATGAAAAAAAGTAAAAATAAGGAATTTAAATTCCTCTGTCTTGCATTCTGTCAGCTTCAGATAATGTAGACATTTCTAAACCTTTCATAGCTTCTCCAAGTCCTTTTGAAACTTCAGCTAATACTTCAGGTTTATCATAATTTGCAGTTGCTTCAACAATAGCTTTAGCAAATGCTTCAGGATTATTGGATTTGAAGATTCCAGAACCTACAAAAATACCGTCAGAACCTAATTGCATCATTAAAGAAGCATCTGCAGGAGTAGCAATACCTCCAGCTGCAAAGTTAACTACTGGTAATTTACCGAGTTGTGCTGTTTCTTTAACAAGGTCAATTGGAGCTTCTATTTTTCTTGCGTATTTCCATAATTCTTCTTCATCTAAACCTTGAATAGTTCTGATTTCTCCTAAAACCATTCTCATATGACGAACTGCTTCAACAATATTTCCTGTACCAGGTTCACCTTTGGTACGAATCATTGCAGCACCTTCATCAATTCTCCTTAAAGCTTCCCCCAAATTACGTGCACCACATACAAAAGGAATAGTGAATTCTTTTTTGTTTAAATGATATTCTTCATCAGCAGGTGTAAGTACTTCACTTTCATCAATCATATCTACACCTAATGTTTCTAAAATTTGTGCCTCTGCAATATGACCTATTCTAGCTTTAGCCATAACAGGAATTGAAACTGCATCTACAACTTCTTCAACAATAGTAGGGTCAGCCATTCTAGCTACTCCACCAGCTGCACGAATATCTGCAGGTACTTTTTCTAAAGCCATAACAGCTACTGCACCAGCATCTTCTGCAATTCCTGCTTGTTCTGCATTGACAACATCCATAATAACTCCACCTTTTGTCATTTTAGCGAAGCCTTCTTTTAAAACATCAGTTCCTTTTTCCATGAAATATTCTCCATAAATAATTTATAAAAATATAACACTTACTATATTTTTCATAACTTATAATTGTTTACCTAAATTCAACAGTCGTGTCTACAACGAGTTAATTATAACATACTTAAAACAT